>Ga0209125_1001077_pt1 | contig 28438 bp, 23 predicted proteins | sample BarGraIncub1131A_FD_184503 | JGI IMG/M metagenome (GOLD analysis project Ga0209125, IMG submission 184503) | Arctic peat soil microbial communities from Barrow, Alaska - Barrow Graham LP Incubations 11-31A (SPAdes) (version 2) | ecosystem: Environmental > Terrestrial > Soil > Wetlands > Peat... | reverse complement strand
TGAAGGAAACTCTCGAGAAGCTTCCGGCTTGGCCCAATAGCCGGATTGATGAGTTGTTGCCGCTGAAAGCGGCTTTACCTTAATTCCGAAGCTTCGTGGCGTGGTACGGCTGTTTGCTTACGGAAGTCCTAAGCCGGCCGCATCTTCACGGAACTTGACCATGTCCTACCCGTTCGAATTCAGCTACAACAACCCGACACAGATTGTTTTCGGCACCAATAGCTTTTCCAAATTAGCCGACCTAATCCCGCAGAAAGCGAGAGTCCTGTTGCTATATGGTGCCGGTTCCATCAAGCGAAATGGCATCTATGACCAAGTCACGCAGGTACTCGCTGATCGACAGATTGTCGAGTTCGCCGGCGTTGAGCCAAATCCGACCCTGGAAACCTTGAACAAGGCCGTTGAAGTTGTCCGTGATCAGGGTGTCGATTTCATCCTCGGCGTTGGTGGTGGTTCGGTTTCCGATGGCGCCAAGTACATCGCCTGTGCTGCCCTCTACGAAGGTGATGGTTGGGATATTGTCAGTGGGGAGCATGTCCCGCAGCAGGCGATACCAGTGGGTATCGTACTGACCTTGCCAGCGACTGGTTCCGAGTCGAATATTGGCGCTGTCGTGACAAAGCGGGCAACACATCAGAAGAAGGCTTTCTTCGTGGCGGCGGCCCGGCCTCGCTTTGCGATCCTCAACCCTGAAGTGATGGCTAGTCTGCCGGACCGTCAGTTGGAAAACGGTATCGTCGATGCGTTTGTTCATGTCTGCGAGCAGTATCTCACTCACCCGGTCGGTGCACTGGTCCAAGATGGCTACGCCGAAGCGGTAATGAAAGCACTCAAGACTCTTGCCGATACCTTTGAGCAGCGTCACGACAATGCTTGGCGACAAAACCTGATGTGGGCCGCCAACCAGGCACTGAGTGGCATAATTGGCGTTGGCGTGCCGCATGACTGGATCACCCATCGTATCGCTGTCGAACTGACCGCGTTGTGGGGAATCGACCACGCCCGGACACTAACCATCATCCAGCCTTGGCTTCTGCGCGAACTGATCGAACCCAAGCGTGCAAAGTTAGAGCAACTTGGGCGCAACGTTTTTTCCCTGGTCAATCCCAATGCGGAGGAGACCATCGACGCTATCGAGGCGTTGTATAGCAGCCTGCGCATGCCGCTGCACCTGCGTAACGCAGGCATTTCCGACCCCGACGCCGCTGAGCGCGTGTGGCAGGTAGTGCAGGAGCATGGCAACGCGGCACTCGGTACCCATGCAGAGGTAGATGCTGCTAAAACCGAACGCATCGTGCGCGCCGCTTGCAGTTAATGCTCTTTCGGAATTTTTTCAGAGATGAAAGCTTGTTTCTGTGCGCAAAAAATCGTCTAGTCGCCTACGGGGTGCTCAGGTTTCTCTTCGCTGAACTTGTCCGAATTGCCATGCACGCAATCCAATGTCCGGAATCGCCGCACCGCCCGAAGTTTAGGCGGGAGAAATTGGTGGCTCCGATTGAATGGCTGGTGTGGAGGAAAGCCTAAGTTGAACGGCCGCAGTGGAGAAGAAACCCGAGTGACGACTCCTGGCCGGCGTGAGGCAATGCGGCCGTCAGTTTGCACGCCGAAAAACGGACATACAGCCGGTTCAGCGGAAGCCTTGATTATTGAAATTGGATAGCCACCTCGACTGACCGGTCCTGGCCGGGAGTGTGAGGTCGCCAGCGGCCGCTTCGTAGAACCCAATTTTCGGGAGCATGGATCGGCTGACTGGCTGCTCTGGAGAAAGCTGGATGGCCGGATTGGGCAACAGCCGGCAGTCAAATGATTGCCGCGTCGCTTTGGCTTCGCGGATTCTGCGTTTCCGGCGCATGTGTAGGCGGTCCGTTCATCGAACTATCTGAAGAGCGGCGTGGCGATTGGCTTCCCGGTCCTCGGTCAGAGCAGGTCACCAATTGGCGCGGGTCGCAGACCGCTTGTGCGTGTGGTCATGCTGCGTGCTCCTGCACCAATTTTATAGGGATGAAAGAAAGCCGCCGCGCCCGAAGGTGGCGGCGGCCTTGCCGTACGTGACGATGATCTACTTCTTCTTAAGCGGCGGTATATCGGTGCACGAGCCGTGCGCGACTTCCGCCGCCATGCCGACCGTTTCGCCTAGCGTGGGATGCGGGTGAATGGTCTTGCCGATATCAACAGCATCGCAGCCCATCTCGATGGCTAGGCAGACCTCGCTGATCATGTCGCCGGCTGACGGGCCAACGATGGCGCCGCCGATCACACGATGCGTTTCGGCGTCGAAGATCAACTTGGTGAAACCGTACTCGGCGCCGTTGGCGATGGCGCGCCCTGAGGCCGCCCACGGGAACTTGGCCGTTTCCACCTTGCGCCCTTCCTGCTTCGCCTGACTTTCCGTGTAGCCGACCCACGCCACTTCCGGGCAGGTGTAGGCGACGCCGGGGATTACCGTGGCGTCGAAGGCGGCCTTGTGGCCGGCCGCGACTTCGGCTGCGACGTGCGCTTCATGCACGGCCTTGTGCGCCAGCATCGGGTTGCCGACCAGATCGCCGATGGCAAAAATGTGCGGCACGTTGGTGCGCATCTGCGCATCGACGTCGATGAAGCCGCGCTCGGTGACGATGATGCCGGCCTGCTCGGCGGCGAACTTGTTACCGTTCGGGCTGCGTCCGGCGGCCTGCAGAATCATGTCGTACTTGACCGGCTCGGATGGTGCGGCCTCACCTTCGAACTTGACGTAAAGACCCTCATCTTTGGCTTCGACGGCGACCGTCTTCGTTTTCAGCATGACCTTGTCGAAACGGTGCAGGTTCTGCTTTTCCCAGACCTTGACCGCGTCGCGGTCGGGGCCTTGCATTAGCGCGTCGAGCATTTCGACGACGTCGACGCGGGTCCCGAGCGAGGAATAGACGGTGGCCATTTCGAGGCCGATGATGCCGCCGCCGATGACCAGCATCTTCTTCGGGACGAAACGTAGTTCGAGCGCGCCGGTCGAGTCGACGATGCGCGGGTCGCGCGGGATGAAGGGCAGATGCACGGCGGCGCTGCCAGCGGCGATGATGCATTTCTGGAAGCGGATCACCTTCTTGGCGCCCGTCTTGTCCTGTGCCGGTCCTTCGGTAACTTCGACCTCGAGGTGGTTGGCGTCGAGGAAGCTGCCGTAGCCGCGCACGACCTCGATCTTGCGCCCCTTGGCCATGTTGGCCAGGCCGCCAGTCAGTTTGCCGACGACCTTGTCCTTGTGCGCGCGCAGCTTGTCGATGTCGACCTGCGGCGCGGCGAAGGTGACACCGGCCTCGCTAAGGAGTTGCGCTTCGTCCATTACGGCGGCGACGTGCAGCAGCGCTTTCGACGGGATGCAGCCGACGTTCAGGCAGACGCCGCCGAGCGTCGCGTACCGCTCGACGATCACTGTCTTCAGGCCGAGGTCGGCCGCGCGGAAGGCCGCCGAGTAGCCGCCGGGACCGGCGCCGAGGACGAGCATTTCGCACTCGACGTCGACCGCGCCGGTGTACTGCCCGGCGAGTGGACCAACCCTCGGTGCGACCCGTGGCGTGGGGGCCGTAGCAGGGACTGCGACTGGCCCCGGAGCGGCTGATGCCGCAGCCGGCTTGGTTTCCGCCGCAACGGCGCCAGCCGTTTCGAGCAGCACGATGAGCGCGCCTTCCGAGACCCGGTCTCCGAGATTCACCTTAACTTCCTTGACCACGCCGTCGGCTGGGCTCGGCACGTCCATCGTCGCCTTGTCCGATTCGAGCGTGACGAGGGCATCTTCGGCCTTTACCGTGTCCCCCACCTTGACGCTCACGTCGATGACAGGAACGTCGCTGAAGTCGCCGATGTCCGGTACTTTCACTTCTATCGTCTGGCTCATTGTCTACTCCCGATCAAAGCAGTACGCGGCGCATGTCGGCCAAGAGCAGCGCAACATAGACGTTGAAGCGGGTGGCCAGCGCGCCGTCGATGACGCGGTGGTCGGCAGTCAGCGACATGGGCAGGATCAGGCGCGGCACGAATTCCTTGCCGTTCCACACGGGCTTCATCACCGACTTGTTGACGCCGAGAATAGCTACTTCCGGCGCATTGACGATCGGCGCGAAGTAGGTGCCGCCGATGCCGCCCAGGCTGGAGATGGTGAAGCAGGCACCGGACATTTCGGCCGGGCCGAGCTTGCCGTCACGCGCTTTCTTGGACAGCTCGCCGCATTCGGCAACGAGCTGCGTTACCGATTTCTGATCGACGTTCTTGATTACCGGGACGACCAGGCCGTTCGGCGTATCGGCGGCGAAGGCGATGTGGCAGTACTTCTTCATCACCAGGTTGTCGCCGTCAATGGAACTGTTGAACTCGGGGAATTTCTTCAGGCCCATGGCGCAGGCCTTGATCAGGAAGGCGAGCATGGTGATCTTGACGCCCGACTTCTCGTTCTCCTTGTTCATCGCGACGCGGAAGGCTTCGAGCTCGGTGATGTCGGCGTCTTCGTGATAGGTCACGGCCGGGATCATCACCCAATTGCGGGCCAGATTCTGGCCTGAAATCTTCTTGATGCGCGACAGCGGCGTCACTTCGACCGGGCCGAACTTTTCGAAGTTGACCTTCGGCCAAGGCAGCAGGTCAAGGCCGCCGCCGAGCGAAGCGCCGACGGCTCCCGCGGCGGGGGCCGGGCCGGCCTGCATGACGCCCTTGACGAAGGCGCTGACGTCTTCCTTGATGATGCGCCCGTGCGGGCCGGTGGCCGGCACCTTGGCCAGATCGACGCCAAGTTCGCGCGCGAAGGCGCGCACCGACGGGCTGGCGTGCGTCTTCGCGCCGAGGGGCAGGGCGGGGGCGACGGAAACCGTCAGCGCGGCGGCTGAGGCCACTGCGACCGGCGTCACGCTGGCTACCATGACGGGAGCGGTGGTCGCCACGGCTGCCGGTGCCGTGGCGGGTTTTACAGCGCCGGCGGAGGTTTCGATGATCGCCACTACGGCGCCTTCGGAAACCTTGTCACCGAGCGCGACCCGCAGTTCCTTGACCACGCCGGCCACCGGGCTCGGCACGTCCATCGTCGCCTTGTCCGATTCGAGGGTGAGCAGCGCATCGTCGACCTGCACGGTATCGCCGACCTTGACGCAGACGTCGATCACCGGCACGCCGCTGTAGTCGCCGATATCGGGTACCTTGACTTCGATCATGCCGCCAGCGGCAGCGGGAGCGGCGACCGGCGCCGGTGGCGCGGCCGGGGCGGGCACGGCAATCGGCGCGACGCTTTGTGTTGCCAGGGCAGGGGCTGCAGCAGCCGCTCCGGCGGTTTCCAGTACGACGACCAGCGTCCCTTCGGAGACCTTGTCGCCGAGGGCAACGCGGATATCCTTGACGACACCGGAGGAGGACGAGGGGACATCCATTGTCGCCTTGTCGGATTCGAGGGTGAGCAGCGCGTCGTCGACGTTGACCGTATCGCCGACCTTGACACAGATGTCGATGACCGGAACGTCTGTGTAATCACCGATGTCCGGGACCTTGATTTCAATCGTTTGACTCATGAATTCGCTCCCTTAAACCTTCGTCGGGTTGGGTTTGCTCACGTCGATACCGTATTTGGCAATCGCGTCGGCGACTTGGTTGCGCTCGATGCTGCCCTCGTCGGCCAGCGCCTTGAGCGCGGCGACGGTGACCCAGCGGCGGTCGACTTCAAAGAAGTGGCGCAGCTTTTCGCGCGTGTCAGAACGCCCGAAGCCGTCGGTGCCGAGCGTCACGTAGCGGCGGTTGAGGAAGGGACGGATCTGATCGGCGTAAAGGCGCACATAGTCGGTGGCGGCGATGATCGGGCCGCGCGTGTCGTTCAGGCAGAGTTCGACGTGCGAGAGCAGCGGCTTGTCCAGCGGGTTGAGCAGGTTGTGCCGTTGCACCTCGTTGCCATTGCGCGCCAGTTCGTTGAAACTCGGGCAGCCCCAGAGGTCGGCGTCGACACCCCAGTCGTCCTTCAGCAGTTCGGCGGCGGCGATGACTTCGCGGAAGATCGTGCCAGAGCCGAGCAACTGCACGCGCGGCGCGGCCTTCTTGCCGTCCGAAGCCTGGCCCCGGCGTAGTAGATACATGCCCTTGACGATATCGGCCGCCGTGTCGACGCCCTCTCGTTGCGGCATCTCCGGGTGTTCGTAGTTTTCGTTCATCACGGTGATGTAGTAGTAGACGTCTTCCTGCTCCTGGTACATCCGGCGCAGGCCGTCCTGCATGATCACGGCGACTTCGAAGGAAAAACTTGGGTCGTAGCTGATGCAGTTCGGGATCAGCCCGGCGAGCACCAGTGAGTGGCCGTCCTCGTGCTGCAGACCTTCGCCGTTCAGCGTCGTGCGCCCAGCCGTGCCGCCGATCAGGAAACCACGTGAACGCTGGTCGGCCGCCGCCCAGCACAAATCCATGGTGCGCTGCAGGCCGAACATCGAGTAGCAAATGTAGAACGGAATCATCGCCACGCCATGCGTCGAGTAGGAAGTGGCGGCGGCAATCCAGTCGCACATCGCGCCGGCCTCGTTGATGCCTTCCTGGAGGACCTGCCCGTTCTTCGATTCCTTATAGAACATCAACTGGTCGTGGTCTTCTGGTACATAGTTCTGACCTTGCTGGTTCCAAATGCCGATCTGGCGGAAGAGGCCTTCCATGCCGAAGGTGCGCGATTCGTCGGGGACGATCGGCACCACGTGGCGGCCGATCTTCTTGTCCTTGAGCAGGATGTTCAGGACGCGCACGATCGACATCGTGGTCGACACTTCGCGCCCTTCGCCGGAGGCCTTGAGCAGCGAGTCGAAAGCCGAGAGGGCCGGAATTTCGAGCGGCGCCGAGGTACGCCGGCGCTGCGGCAGGTAGCCGCCGAGGCTGGCGCGGCGTTCTTGCATGTAGGCAATTTCCGGGGAGTCCGCCGCAAACTTGAGGTAAGGCAGTTCGTCGATCTGGTCGTCGCGCACCGGTAGCTGGAAGCGGTCGCGGAAGTGCTTGATCGCTTCGTAACCGAGCTTCTTTTGCTGGTGCGAGATGTTCATCGCCTCGCCGGCCTGGCCCATGCCGAAGCCCTTGATCGTCTTGGCCAGGATCAGCGTCGGCTGGCCCTGGTGTTCACTGGCGCTCTTGTAGGCGGTGAAGATCTTGAAGATGTCGTGGCCGCCGCGATTGAGCGCCCAAATGTCCTCGTCGGTCCAGTCGGCAACCAGTTGCTTGAGTTCCAGCGTGTTGAAGAAATGTTCGCGCACGTAGGCGCCGTTTTTGGCCTTGAAGGTTTGGTACTCGCCGTCGACGGCTTCCATCATGCGGCGTTTCAGGATGCCCTTCTTGTCGCGCTGCAGCAGGGTATCCCAGTGCGTTCCCCAGACCACTTTAATGACGTTCCAGCCGGCGCCGCGGAATTCAGCTTCGAGATCCTGGATGATCTTGCCGTTGCCGCGCACCGGGCCGTCCAGGCGCTGCAGGTTGCAGTTGATGACGAAGATCAAGTTGTCGAGCTTCTCGCGCGCGGCCATGCCGATCGCGCCGAGCGACTCGACCTCGTCGGTCTCGCCGTCGCCGAGGAAGGCCCAGACCTTGCGCTTCTTCGCTTCGATGAAGCCTCGGCTGTCCATGTACTTCATGAAGCGCGCCTGATAGATGGCCTGGATTGGGCCAAGGCCCATCGAGACGGTCGGGAACTGCCAGAAGTCGGGCATCAGCCAGGGGTGCGGATAGGACGGAATGCCCTTGCCGTCGACTTCCTGGCGGAAATTGTCCATCTGCTCATCGGTCAGGCGCCCGAGCAAGTGCGCGCGCGCATAGATGCCGGGTACAGCGTGGCCCTGGAAGAAGATCAGGTCGCCGCCGTGCTGCTCGGAGGGCGCGTTCCAGAACCACGAGAAGCCGACGTCGTAGAGCGCGGCGGCCGAAGCGAAGGAGGCGATGTGGCCGCCGACGTTGGTGTGCTTGTTGGCACGCACGACCATGGCCATGGCGTTCCAGCGGATGTAGCTGTGGATCTTCAACTCCAGGTCCGGATTGCCAGGATATTTCGGCTGCTGCTCGACCGGGATGGTGTTGATGTATTCGGTGGTGGCGTTGTAGGGCAGGTCGATGCCCTCTTCACGCGCCTGTGCAATCAGGCGTTCGATCAGGAAGTGCGCGCGTTCGGCGCCTTCCTTGCTAATCACGCCGCCGAGCGCGTCCTGCCATTCCTGGGTCTCTTGCGGATCGGTGTCGTTCGCGCCGGCCGTCTGAGTATTTTGGGGTAAAGCTGCCATGACTTGTCTCCTAGTCTGCAGAATCGTTATTTGCTGATCGCCGTTCATAGCGGCAGCGCCAAGGGTAATACGTTGTCGTGACGCGAAGTACCGCAGCGCATCAATTTTACGAAACGTTGCGCATTGTAAGATGGCTTTTTGCGATGCGCAATAATGGAAAACCCGTATTGGCGGCCTTGCGACCGCCGGTGTTGATCTGGGTCAACGTCGAAGTGCCGCGAAAAAGCTAACTTCGGCCTTCTTTTAAGCATCGGGCAATCCGAGGAGAAGTGATGGCGGCAGCAGTCAGGGAGGTGGCCCAGCCGGTGCCGGCGCAAAGCCGGCGCTTGATGTCCGGCAACGAGGCGGTAGCGCGCGCCGTATGGGAAGCGGGCGTGCGCGTCGCGGCCGGCTATCCGGGTACGCCGGCGACGGAGATGCTCGAGGTTATTTCGACCTATCCGGACCTCTACGCCGAGTGGTCGGTCAACGAGAAAGTCTCGCTGGAAGTGGCGCTCGGCGCGGCGATGGCCGGCTCGCGTGCCTTCTGTGCGATGAAACACGTCGGCATGAACGTCGCCGCCGACGCGCTGATGACGATGACGCTGACCGGCGTCGCCGGGGGGCTGGTGATCGCCGTGGCCGACGACGTTGGCTTGTCGTCGTCGCAGAACGAGCAGGATTCGCGCTACTGGGGCCGCTTCGCGCACCTGCCGGTATTCGAGCCGGCCGATTCGCAGGAGGCGCACGATTACACGCTGGCCGCCTTCGAACTCTCCGAGCGCTTTGCGGTGCCGGTGATCCTGCGCCTGACGACGCGCATCTGCCACGTCAAGGGCATCGTCACCGTCGGCGAGCGTTCTGCGCACAGGGCCGGCGGCTTCACCAAAGACGCGGCGCGCTGGGTGATGGTGCCGGGTAACGCCGGCCGTCGTCTGCCGCTAATGTTCGAGCGCGAGGACAAGTTGCGCGTCGAGGCCGAGCTGTCACCGCTCAATAAGCTGGAGCCGGGTAGCGACCGCCGCGTCGGTTTCGTCACTTCCGGTCCGGCCTATATGCATGTGCGCGAGAGTTTTCCCAACGCGCCGGTCCTGAAGCTCGGTTTCTCCTACCCGGTGCCCTTCGCCAAGGTGCGCGAACTCACCGCGTTGTGCGAGCAACTGGTCGTCGTTGAGGAAGTCGAGCCGCTGATCGAAACCGAACTCAAGGCGCAGGGGGTGGCGGTGAGCGGCAAGGACCTCCTGCCACGCCTTGGCGAACTCGCGCCGAACATCCTCCAGTCGGCCATCGCCCGCCTGCTGGGCGAGCCGGCGCCGGAGGCGGCCGCCGGCGCGGCGCCGCTACCGGTTTTTCCGCGCCCGCCGACGATGTGTGTCGCCTGCCCCCACCTTGGCGTCTATTACACGCTTTCGCAGCTGCGCAACGTCACCATCGCCGGCGACATCGGTTGTTACACGCTGGGCTTTGGCCACCCGTGGAACGCGCTCGACACCTGCATCTCGATGGGCGCCTCGATGGGCGTGGCGCTCGGTCTCGACAAGGGGCGCGGCGAATCAGACAAGGACAAGAAGATCGTCGCCGTGATCGGCGATTCGACCTTCCTGCACATGGGCATGCAGGGTCTGCTCGACATCGTCTACAACCGCGGCAACGTCACCGTACTGCTGCTCGACAACCGCGCGGTCGGCATGACCGGTGGCCAGAACAACCCCGGCAACGGACGCGACATCCACGGAGCGGAAGCGCCGCGCGTCGATTTCGCGCAACTGGTGAAAGCCCTCGGCGTGCGTGAAGAGCGCGTGCATGTGCTCAATCCATACGAGTTGCCGACGCTGTTCAAGACGCTGCGCGCGGAAACGAAGATCGCCGAGCCCTCGGTGATCATCACCAATCAGCCCTGCGTGCTGATCAAGGACTACCGCGCGCACCAGCCGTTCACCGTCATCGAGGATAAGTGTACCGGCTGTGGCAACTGCGTTGACGTTGGCTGCCCGGCGATTCACGTGACGCGCCGCGCTCGGGTAACCAAGGCCAGCGGCAAGGAAGTCGATCTCTCCTTTGTGCGCATCGAAAGCGCCGCGTGCACCGGTTGCGGCCTGTGCGTCCAGCCCTGCGCGCCAGATGCCATCGTGCATGCCGAACAGGGTACGTCGGCAATCAACCTGATAATAAAGAACTGAGGTCCGTCATGTCTGAAACAACCAACATCCTCGTCGTCGGCATCGGCGGTCAGGGCGTCATGACGGCGACCGAAATCCTGGCCGAAGCTGCCATCGCGCTCGGTCACGACGTTAAGAAGACCGAAGTGGCCGGCATGGCGCAGCGCGGCGGCGTCGTCTCCTCGCATCTGCGCTTCGGTACGCGCGTTCTCTCGCCGCAGATCACGCCGGGCGCGGCGCACCTGCTGCTCGGCTTTGAAGCCGCCGAAGGCATGCGCTGGCGCCACATGCTGCGCCCCGACGGCGTGGCTTTGATGAACACCGGTCGCTTGGTGCCGCCGGTGGTCGATCTTGGCCTTTACGCATATCCCGATGATCCAGTCGCGGCGGTCCGCGCCGCCGGTACCCGCGTCTTGGCCTTCGACGCCACTGCCATCGCCCGCGAACTCGGCGACCTCCGCCTCGGCAATACGGTGATGCTCGGCGTTATCTCCGACCATTTGCCGTTCCCGACCGACATCTTGGAAGATTGCATCCTGCGGCGCTTCGCCACGAAAAAGCCGGCCCTCGTCGAACTCAACCGCCGCGCCTTCGCCGCCGGTCGGGCGGCGGCCAAGCAGGCGGCACAGGCCGAGGTGGTACCCGCCTGATTTGCGCGCTGAATTACGGTAAAATTCACCGTAGTGCAAAGGGAAGGGTCGGAGCGAAAGCAGTTTCGCTCGTTGCCTTTCCCGTTTTCTTTTTGCGATCCAGCAACGATCTGGCAACTTTTCACGGGTGTGACTGACTCCATGACGGCAAGAATTCTCGACGGCAACGCACTCGCCCAAAAACTGCGCGCCGACTTCAAAACCCGCGCCGAAGCCTTGGCCGCGCAAGGCACCCGGCCTGGTCTGGTGGTCATCTTGGTCGGCGAAGATCCGGCCTCACAGGTCTATGTGCGCAACAAGGTCGCTGCCTGCGAGAAGGCCGGTTTCTACTCCGAGAAGATCATCTACGCGCTGGACGTTGCGCCGCAGGTGGTACTCGACAAGATTGCCGAACTTAATGCCGATCCGAAGATTCACGGCATCCTCGTCCAGCTGCCGCTGCCTAAGCATTTTGACAGCGACGCGGTGCTCGAAGCCATCGCGGTGGAGAAGGACGTCGATGGCTTTCACGCCGAGAACATTGGCGCGCTGATGCAGGGCCACCCGCGTTTTATCCCGTGCACGCCGTACGGCGTGATGAAGTTTTTCGAGGAAGCCGGCGTCGACCTGAAGGGCAAGGAAGCCGTCGTCATCGGCCGTTCGAACATCGTCGGCAAGCCGATGGCCATGCTCCTGCTGCACGCCGGCGCGACGGTCACGGTCTGCCACTCGCAGACGAAGGACCTGCTTTTCCATACTAAACGTGCCGACGTGCTGATCGCCGCTATTGGCCGTCCGCGCTTTGTCACCGCCGCTATGGTCAAGCCGGGCGCCGTGGTCATCGATGTTGGCATCAACCGCCTGCAAGATGGGCCGAATGCTGGCAAGCTATGCGGCGACGTCGATTTCGAGACAGTCAAGGAAGTGGCCTCAGCGATCACTCCGGTGCCCGGCGGCGTCGGCCCGATGACCATCACTATGCTGCTCGCCAATACCCTCGAAGCGGCTGAACGGGCCGTGCCCTAAGCGCTGGCGAAGCGCGGGGCAAGCGCCACGCTGGATAATCTTCGCGCCTGGCGCGATCTTGCAAGGAAGGACAGAACATGAACAAGCAACCATTGGTCGGCATCGTGATGGGTTCGGACAGCGATTGGCCGGTGATGCGCGCCGCCGCGGAAACGCTCAAGGGCTTCGGCATTCCCTATGAGGCCAAGGTCCTGTCGGCGCATCGCACGCCGGATGCGGCGCTCGATTACTCGGCCGGCGCCAGCGAGCGCGGGATCAAGGTGCTGATCGGCGCTGCCGGCGGTGCCGCCCACCTGGCCGGCGTGCTCGCTGCCAAGACCCAGTTGCCTGTGCTCGGCGTGCCGATGCCGTCCAAGCACCTGCTCGGCCTCGATTCCCTGCTCTCGATGGTGCAGATGCCGAGCGGCATCCCGGTCGCCACGTTCGCCGTCGGCGAGGCCGGGGCGACTAACGCTGCATTGTTCGCAGTGGCCATGCTCGCGCTGAGCGACGCCGAATTGGCCGCCAAGCTGGCCGACTTCCGCGTGCGCCAGACCGAGAAAGTGCTGGCCAAGACGCTGCCCGACCTGCAGTGAGCGCGGCGCCTGTCCTCGCTCGGCTAGGTGATGAATCCTGAACTCGGGCGCGCCGTCGCCCTGCTGCAAGCCGGTGAGCTAGTCGCCTTTCCCACCGAGACGGTCTACGGCCTTGGCGCCGACGCCGCCAATCCGATCGCCGTGGCCAAAATTTTTGCGGCCAAGGGCCGGCCGGCCAATCATCCCTTGATCGTGCATCTGCCCGGCGCCGGCTATCTTGACCGTTGGGCGCGCGACGTTCCGCCGTCGGCCTGGGAACTCGCCGAGGCCTTCTGGCCCGGCCCGCTGACCCTGATCCTGAAGCGCGCTCCCGGCGTGCCCGATGCCGTCACCGGCGGGCAGGACACGGTCGGCGTGCGCGTCCCGGCCCACCCGCTCGCTCTCGAACTGCTGCGTGCCTACGCGCAGGCCGGCGGCGGCACAAACGGTATGTGCGGCATCGCCGCCCCCTCCGCCAACCGTTTCGGTCGCATCAGCCCGACCGACGCCGCGCACGTGCATGCTGAACTCGGCGAGGCGGTGGCGTTGGTCCTCGACGGCGGCCGGTGTCCGGTGGGCATCGAATCGACCATCCTTGATCTGTCACGCGATGCCGCCTACGCGCCGCGCCTGCTGCGCCCCGGCCACATCACGCCAGACCAGATCGGGAGCGTGCTCGGCATCCTGCCCGAGAGTGCCTTCCACCAGAACGACGACAGCGCGCCGCGTGTTTCCGGCTCGCTCGATGGCCACTACGCGCCGAGCACCCCGATGCGCCTGATCGCGCCGGAGCGCCTGCTCGACTTCATCAACGCCGTGCGCCACAGCGGCCGGCGTTGCGGCGTGCTGTGCCACAGCCAGCCGCCGCACGCCGGTATGCCGCATTCCTGGCTGATGCTGCCGGCCGACCCTGCCGGCTACGCGCGCGGCCTCTACGCGGCGCTGCGCGAACTCGACCACGCGGGCGCCGACATGATCGTCGTCGAGGACATTCCGGCGACCGCTTCCTGGGCCGCCATTGCCGACCGTTTACGCCGCTCGGCTTGCGGCGCCGGCGCCTGATCCCGGCGGCTTTGGCGTTTGGCAATCGGGCGGCGAGCAGTTATAATTTAGCGCATTGGGGGGGTAGCTCAGCTGGGAGAGCGCCGCGTTCGCAATGCGGAGGTCGTGAGTTCGATCCTCATCCTCTCCACCAGTAACAGTTCCAAGGTAGTCCAGGAAAGGCCAGAAAACCAAGTGATAGCAAGGCTTATAGCCTTTTTATCGTCCTAAGTGGTCCGGTTTCATCCATTGTAATCCGCCTTTTTATGCAGTAACTTACGCAGTAACAGCTATTTTTTGTGTTGCTGTGCGAAGGAGTTACTGCAAATGGCCATCGAGTTACTGAAGGACGCGACGCTAAAAACAGCTAAGGCCGAAGCCAAGCCGGTACGCATGAACGACGGCGGCGGTCTTTATCTTCTGATACAGCCAAGCGGTGCCAAGTGGTGGCGACTGGATTACAGTATCGGGGGCAAACGCAAAACCCTATCCCTTGGCGTCTATCCAGCGGTTCCACTGACTACGGCCCGCAAGCGTGCGGTCGATGCGCGTCAATTGGTTGCAGACGCCACTGATCCAAGCAATGTACGTAGGGAAGCCAAAAGAGAGCAAAACAAAGCGCTCGATGCCGAACGGCGCATTGAATCTGGCGAACCTCCGTTGGGTTCGTTTGAAGAGGTTGCCCGCGAATGGTTTGCCAAGCAATCGCCGACTTGGGCAGCTAGCCACGCTGACAAGATCATTGCACGCCTGGAAAACGATGTTTTCCCTTGGTTGGGTGGCAAGGCTATTGCCGAGATTTCCGCTCCCGACGTTCTATCAGTCCTGCGCCGCATTGAAGGTCGCGGCACCAACGACACCGCGCACCGAGCCAGCGGCAATATCTCTCAGATAATGCGCTACGGCATTGCAACCGGGCGTGCAGAGCGTGATCCAGTGCCCGACTTGCGTGGCGCACTTCCACCGCTTCGCCATGACAATTTCGCCAGCATCACCGAACCTGCCCAGGTTGCCGAGCTAATGAGGGCCATGGATGCGTTTAGCGGTACTTTCGTAGTCAAGTCGGCATTGCTTCTTGCTCCGCGCCTTTTCGTTCGTCCTGGAGAGCTACGCAAGGCCGAGTGGGCAGGTTTTGACTTCGATAAAGCCGAGTGGCGTTATTTCGTCACCAAGACCAAGAAGGATCATTCCGTTCCGCTGGCATCACAAGCTGTTGCAATGTTACGAGAACTCCACGCACTCACCGGCCATGGCCGCTACGTCTTCCCCGGACGCGATCCTCGGAAACCTATGAGCGAGGCTGCAGTCAACGCGGCTCTCCGGCGCATGGGCTACGATACGAAGACGGAAATTACTGGTCATGGATTTCGCGCCATGGCACGAACAATTCTTCACGAAGAACTCGGCGTTAAGCCCGAAGTCATCGAACATCAGCTTGCTCACAAAGTGCCGGACGCCCTCGGCACGGCTTACAACCGCACCAAGTTCTTGAAGGAACGCAAAGTCATGATGCAGCAGTGGGCAGATTATCTCGACAAGCTAAGAGCGGGTGCCGAAGTCATTCCGCTTCAGCCGGCGGCGTAACCAGCGGTAGCATCACGGCCCAAGACCAATCTCGGAGATTCCTTAAGTGGCGAAGACAACACAACTGCCTCCGGCCTTTGTTAACGCATTCAAAGAGCACTGGGGTGTGGAGCTTGATTCGACGAGTGCAACGTCAGACCAGCTCCAATCTAGGAACACAAAACCACTCCCGCCAGAATTCTTGGCTGAATGCGAAAAACTCGTGGCGTCTTATCGCCCTCTGCTGATTCAGTGCCAATGCGAGTTTCAGCTGACCGTTGCCAACACTTTGCTCAGTTCACGCACTGCAGCGGAGATTCTCGAGGCGGCAGATTTTGTTAACGCCCTTTTGCTTGATCAAAATGACGCAGTCGATACGCTCAATATTGCGCTCGATGATGGTCAACCAGTTGGGCGCTGTGGGTTTCAAAGTGGCAAGAAATTTGAATATTTCGCAGTTCTTACATTGCTCTTGGCAACGAAGCTCCAGAGCTTAGCAACGGAAGCGCCGGAAGAGGATTTCAACAAGGACCAAATTGACCAGGCCATTTCTTGGGCGAATATTCAGGTTGGCGAGTCAATTGAGGCCGCAATTGATCACTATCTTTCATTCCTCTTCCCTGGTCGAGAGGAGGACGTATCTACACTAAGAACGCTGATCTCAGCAGAACTTTCACAAAAAGCGGCCACTTTTTTCGACCACACACTCCTCCCGGCAATACTGCCCCTTGTGCGCAACGCTTTTGATGTCCCGCGGGTCAATGATGTGGTCAAGATTGCTGTTGCTGATTTTGAGCAACATAGGAAGTCCGAAGCGGCGCGAAAAGCCGGCGCAAGCCCGAAACCCAGCAACCCGCAGAAAATTGAAGCGATCAGAAGGTTCAAGGCCGGCACATGGCGCTCCCCTCTTCAGGCTGCCCGGGAGATTTATCCTGAAATCGCCAGAATGCTGAACAACAAACTGAGCGAAGGTCGAGGGGAAAAGACCGTACACGAGTGGTTCCTCGCTTACACGAAGGAAAACAATAAGCCCTCGTGACTTTCATAACCAAGCAGGCGTCAGTTAGCGCCCTCCGCATATACGTTCTTCATGATCCGCGGGTACGTTCTTCATGCTCCACGGGTAAGCCCCGCTTCAAACACTCCTAGACTGGCGCCAGTCCAATTCGGACTTACTAGGAGTAACAAAATGGCTTCAACTGTTAGTGCTTCTCTTCAAATCCTGCGTCGCCCCCAGGTGGAATCCATCACCGGTCTTTCCCGCTCCACCCTCTACGCTGAAATCAAGGCAGGGCGTTTTCCGAAGCAGGTCCAACTGACTTCGAAACGCTGTGTTGGCTGGATTTCCGACGAAATCAATGCCTACATCCAGGCTCGTATCACCGAGTCCCGTGGCCTCGTGAACGGAGGCCTGTAATGGAAACCAATCAAACCGTTGCCGCCGTCGTCCGCAGTGAAGCAGCCGCTCAGATTCGCAAGGGTCGTGTTCCGAAGCTGATCCGCAAGGAAAGCAGTTTCCGTCTTGGTGCAGCGACCAGCACCGTTAGTTCGGCGGAGGTCTATGGCCTCTATTTCACCATTCCCGGCAGTGGCGGGTTTGGTACGAAAGAAGAGGCAGGGCAGGTGCATGAGTTTGCGCACCAGCTGAATGAGCAGGCAAAAACCACGAAGGTCGGTGGCGTCGAGAAGGTTGGCGTCGGCAACAACAGCTTCGAAGTCATGCTGAAGCTCGATCAGCCGGCTGGGTTTAACGACCCAGACGATCTGGTGTCCAATGCCTTCCGCTCGCTGGAGGGTTTCTTGACCAGTTCGATGCTGCTGACTGGCGCTTGGAGCCGTCATCGTCCGGCCTGGAAATACAAACTGAACGGTTCTGTCCTGGACGAAGGCGACTTTTAACTACCTTTGATTGATCCGAACCGAGGGCCGTTATTCCGGGCTCTCGGGACTCGGATGCTTACGCGAATCCGAGGTGAAGTCCCATGTCCGGCCACCATTTCTCTCCTGCCGCCGTTTCCGTTCTCACAGCCTTCAGGCAGGTTACCGTCAAGACTCATTACATTGACGATGCAGGCCTGTTGAAAACGCAGGAATACGACAATGAAAAACACTTCAGCTGCAAGGTTGAGGCAGTCTCGGGCATCGATTCGCTCGCCAAGCTCATCGAGCATCTGAGCAGCACCAACAACAAGATCATTATTCGTGGCCAGCCAAAGGTGTTGGTCAAGGGGCACGTTAGGCGTACCAACGAGCATTACCAGGAGCCACCAGAAGGCCTTTCCTGGGCAATGCTTGATTTCGACAAAATCCCTTTACCTGATGGCTTGTCGCCGACCAGCGTTGAGGCTATCGAATACGTTATCGCTAAGCTTCCCGAGCCGTTTCATCAAGCCAGTTACTTCTATCAGTTCAGTTCCAGCACGGGCATCGTCAGGCCGGACGGAACTTCGCTTAAGCGCGGCCTGAACGTCCATCTGTTCTTCTGGTTCAGCCGTCCGATCACCGGTGCGGTACTGAAGGCTTACCTCATGGGGCACTGCATCCAGACGCAGTTCCTTGAACGCTGCTTGAACAAGGCTGGACAGCCAATGATTCGCTATGGCGTCGATATGGCGCTGTTCAATGACGTTCAGCCGCACTACATTTCAGCGCCGATCATCAAGGAAGGCGTGATCTGCACCCTTGATCCATCTCAGCGTCAGCAACTCGTAACCAAGCGGCAACCCATGGTCACCGTGCCGGAATTCAACCAAGCCCTTATCCCCCTGGTGAAGGCTGCGCACAACCGGTTGTTCGATGCTTACAAGTCTTCACTCGGCATGGTCAGAGTCAAGAGCCTCACCAAGTCAGCGGACGGTGGCATTGCTGTCCAGCATTTCTACCTTAATCCAAACCCGGCTGCCGTCGTCACCGGAAGAGCAATGTCGGCCGAGCCAAAACTCACGGAAAAGCAGGATCGAAACGACCAAACCATCACCTATGCCACGCTTTACTTTGCCGATGAAGGCTCGCCCGGCAGCTGGTTCGTCTCCAGTCGTAACCCATGCGTGGCCCAGCGGCACGGTGACTACGCTCAAGAGTCGTTGCGGGAGTTGTCAGAAGACGCCTATTGCTACGTCAGGGATCAGCTGAAATGGTTCAGCGACGTCAATGCCCAAACGTTGTCGTTGGTCGACGGATATTTGCCGCCTTTCACCAGCTTTGCTACGGCGAGGAACAGCCTGATTCTGGCGCCAACCGGGTGCGGGAAAACTTACGCATTCTGCCAGTTCGCCATTACTCATCGCCATGACGTGATTATCTATGCTGCGCAGACCCGAGCCCTGAATCGCCAGATGCAGCAGGATCTGATAGCGCATGATGTCAGCGTGACGCACTACAAGGATGATTTCAACCCGTTTGACCCGGTCTGGCCAGGTGTTTATGTCACCACCAACGAGTCGATGAACAAGATCGTCAAGGCGGTCAAGGATGCCGGGCGGGATTTCATTCTGGTGATCGACGAAGTGCATGCCGCGCTGGATGACTTCATGGCTACCAATGCAAAAAATGAGTTACTGGAAAACGCCATCGGCCGGGCCAAGCAAACGATTTTGATGTCGGGCACGATTACGCCACTGCAACTCAAGCAGCTGACCGAGACCATCAGCCGGGCCACTGGCGAACTGACGCCGTCGAACTACGGCTACTACGAGTTCTCACCGGTCAAGGCCAACCCATTGTGGTGGCCCGATCTCAGCGACTTCGGCCGGGATTTCGTCGCCATGCTGCGCCACTACCAAGGACTCAAAGCCGCCGGACAGGCAATCCCCAGGACGGTGCTCATCGTTCCGACGTCGAAAATGCGCCGCTTCGAAATTCTGCTCGACGCTTTTGGCCTGTGTGATGACGCTGAGGTGGTCAGCAGCAATGAGGCAACGCAGGCAGATCTTGAACGAGCCAGGGTCAGCGACAAGCCGATTCTGATCAGCAGTCCAGTGTTTTCGCTGGGTCTGACTTTTGATTATGCGCCTGCGCGTTTCTGGACCAGCTTCCAGTATCTGCAAGTTGATACCAGCCAGATTGTTCAAACGCTCAACCGTGCCAATCGCACCAACGGAGCTGGTCTGTCCTGTGAAGTCAGACTGTATGCCGGGAAACTCGACCCCTTTCCAATGATGATTCCGGAAGCGGTCGCTGAACGGCTGAAAATCGAGGAGTACTTCCAGAACGAGTCGGGATTTCCCGGCCTGCTGGATAGTCACTTTCAGGTGGGTCGGGTGACCTACAACCAGCTGCGTGACAGCGAAAGAGACACCGCCAAATCGTTGTATCAGCTGAAGAGCGACGATGCCGTCCAGAATTACCGCCGCGTTGAGACCTGGACTGACCCGTTGTCAGCTACGCAAGATGATGCGAATCTCTACGAGTGGGCTAGGGCGGAGGCCAAGGCGGCCTACGATCAGGACGTGCTGAGGCATGTACCTGGTTACACCGCAGACCCACCGGCGCTGCTCACGAATCAGTTGGCGACACTGAAAAAGAAAAAAAGAGATTTCAATGACGATAATTTGCTGACTAAACGAATCAAGGACCATGAGAAAGCCATCGTGATGGCGTTAGCGAAAACACAGGCGGTTGGCGTTGGGAATTCCTCCAGCCCAATGCGACTGAGCCGCTTGTTCGGCGACGCCGATGTGTTTCTGTCCGCGCAATACCATGCCGATAAGAATCCCGAGTGGATGAAGGCTGCGGCCGAGAAAACCGCCAGTTTGGCCGTGTTGTTGCCGGCCTTGAACGCCTTGAAGCTGGGACAATGGAACGGCGTAACGTTTGGCAAGAAGATGCGCCTGCCAGGCTTGCGTAGTGGGGTGCTGGCACTCGTTGATCATGAACGTGACTACGTCTATTGGAGTGATCAAGTAAAGGCTCTGGATGAGCTTTGTGCAGAGCACAGGGGTAAAGCCGGCGCTAAGCGTAGGAAAGTGATTGATGGTCTGATCTATGATCTGGCCAAAGAGTTTCTGGCAACAATTGGGGTCGGCTTCGAGAAAACCAAAGGGGCTGACGGTCGGTTGCGCTTGGACCCGGACAAACCCCTCGTTCCTGATTGGGACTTTGATGTGATGGCGAGGACGTTGCTGATCAAGGCCGAGAGTTTGAAGCGCAGGCCGGCGGAACCCATCGACGAAGTTCTGGAAGACCTGAAGTGGGGAGAGGGACCAGTGAGTCTGGCGCTCTGTCAGCAATGCGTTCATTGCACGACGAGTCTGCTTTGTCGGTTGGGTCGGCCGGTTGAGAGTGAGTTGCTTGGCCTGGCGGCTGAAACTGATGAATGCGATGCTTTCAAGAAGCTGCCGGAAAGACTGAGGTAGAAGGCAAAGAAACCCACAAATTTTCAGAAAATTGCGGGTTGTCAATCTCTGGAGATTGGCTCTGTATAAGGCTTTGCTTGCAGTTGACCTTTTCTATATATATACAGAAAAGAGAACATCGAGTAACAGGCTACGCCGCTTAGTCGAAGCTCAGCCGACAACTTGGATTGGGGCGGCCGCCGGCAGACGTTTCAGAAAAACTTCGCAACCTCCATTCGACACCCCCTTTCCACCAGCCCCATTCTCCCCGCTCGTCATCCCGTTGATATGCATTCTGTTCAGCATGTTTTGTGACCCCGCATCCCTGCCTTGTCAGTGGGATTTCAGCCGGTGAGCTGGGATTGAGCCTTGCCTTTGGCGGGGTTTGTGACTATCTGTCTGCCGCGATTGTTGCCGCGCTCTCGTGGCGAGGCGCACGAAGTCAAATGATGGCGTATGCAGGGGCGAGCGGACGGCGACAGGCAGGAGCCGACCCAAAGGCGACTTTCGGACTTTTGAAAAGCGGACCTTCAACGGGCGGTGACCGGCGCTTGTGCGGATTAGACATAAATGAGATCGAAGCCCGGAAAATAAATTTGATAGCTCTCGAACTCAACTCCATCCTCTTCTAGTTCAATCTCGCGATCTTTGCCAAAGCCAATTTTGATCGTTCGTCTTCCGACTATCGAAGCAGTGGTAACGCACTCATTAAGCAATAGACCAAGTTTGGCGATGTCGGCATATGCTCCGACTGCAATCTTGTATTCGTCATCACGTAGTCGAAGCTTGATGTATGAAAGGGAGATTATTGACGCGGGCTTCGAGTTGCCCGGTGTCAGCTTGGGATTCAATTCAAAATCGAGGTGGATTGTTCCAACTCCAAAGGAAATCTTTACCAGGCAACCACCCTCAAGCAATGCGAGATTGAAATCCTCGGGAAGGTCATACATGGCAGTTACCCTGCACGCCAACGAGAGAGTCTAAGCCTTCGTACAACTTTCTCGCCTGCGTCAAATCCCGCTCCGTTGGCAAACCATTGGGCAAGGCCTCATAACCCCACATAATTTCCAGCAATACGGGGAATCGTCGCTGTATGTCCATGCTTGGCAAATCTCGAATTACCGACACGATCTCCGGTTGCTCGTTCGAATTGCGCTCCAAGATCAACCAAGGGCCAAGCGCTGACTGCGCTTGGCAGACCGGAACCCAGGCGGAAAATAGCAAAGCGCTGAACCAGGGGATTATGCAGCGAGGGATTGGCAATTTCATGGCGCCCAACGACGTTGTAGAAAAAGTATCTTCATTGGCGCATCGTCCCGCGAACCAAATGGAATATCAAGGCTGCCTGTAGCCCTCCTGAACAACCACGACTGTCCGCTATGGGGAATTTCCTTGGGCGGCCGGTTGTGGCCGACAATTGCCTGACGTCATATTACAACAAATGGCTGGTGTCGCTGCACAAGAGACGTCTGCGCCGGCAAGACCAATAACGGAGATCTGTTGCGTCAATCATGAAGATATCAATTCAGCACAGGCGGAACATCATCGGAATCGCTGGCCGAGTTTCCATCGTTACGGGTGGCGGGTTTCCGTCGTTTTGGCTGGCCGAATTGGGGCGGAATACGCAGATGGTGGCCATGTTGTTGCGAATCGTGTTTTGAACGATAGGGCGCCAGCCTCAAATGATGGTTACGCTTCCACTCATTGCCCACCAGAAGTTGTTTTCAAGAACGAGAAGTCGATACCGTCCTTGTTGAGCACAGCGGTTTCGCGGATGAAGTCATCAAAGACCGCGGGCATCAGTACGTTGCCGAACTCCAGGCGCGAAGGCAACATCCGATTAAGTGCTTCGTCATCTGCTTTCATGACTTCGACAAAAAGGTACCTGAGAAAACCGCAGAGGACGCGAAGTACAGAGAGCGAGGCATCCTTTGACCAGAACATCGCCTGTTTTGGTATACCGAGCGATTTCCAGTTCTCACCTTGAATAGAAAATGGGATCATCCATTCCGGTCCTGCGTCTTTTGGTTCGTGGACCTCGGCATCCCACTTCGCAGTCTTTGGATGAACGTAGTCGTTTCTCGCACGCATGAGGTCTACAGCTTTCTGGACTTCGTGCCTGCCGCGATCAAACGCACTAACGCCTTTCATACGAAGGGCCGTTTCAATTTTCGACAGCGGCGCCAGTTTGTCTATCTCTTCCCGCAGGGACTTCGGTACATCCACGGAATCGAGCAGGCAGTTGGCAATGCACTCAATGCTAAGAGCAGAGGCAATGATCGATGCTCGTGCATGCCGACTCATTGCAAAGGAGTCAGCAGAAGTTTCGGCCAGGGTGTGCTGAAAGGCGGCGTCAGCCAGCAAGTCATAGAAGGCGACGTACCGAAACGTTGCAGGAGCTGATTTTTTCTTTGACATGGCTGGATGCCAATTAAGGGGCCTTTAAAAAGCGACGCGAGAGCGTGAAGCACGGAGAAAACGAACAAGGGTTGGTTGCTGGCGCCTGCCTGAAGCACTAGTTAGGTCGCATTGTCCATCTGGAAGAAGCATTTCATCCATTCTTTCTCCTGCTCGGAGGGGTCGTACTTGTAACCTTGTTCCACTGGATGCCAGTATCTTGGCTCGGCAACAATTTCGTTGAAGGCAAGCTCTGCCGAGACAAATAGCAGCCATGCCGTTATTCGCAACGAACTAAGGTTTACGTCCAGCGCATCGTGGTGCTCGGTATATTCTCTGATAGGTGTGATTGACTTGTGGAGCTGTCCAATGTGCGCGAAGTTATCACTGAAGTGTCTATAAAGGTTGCCAAATGGTGGCAGCGCCTTTTTTGCGGTCGTGATTGTCTTCTGGGACTGCAGCGTATGCTTCTCGTAGGCGCCCAGGTCTTTTGGGTGCTGTAATAGGTGCAAAGCGGTTGAAATAGCTTCCAGAATGGCTCTGATGATGATGCATGGTTGAAGGACGTAGCCCATACGCAAGACCGCCGTCGCCGAAGCAAGTGAATTTGCGCCATTAAGCAAAAGCGTTGCGCAGGCCGTACGTAGCTGATCTTCATTTTCAGTCGCAACGGATAAGCCTGAGTAGATTAGTCCATTTGTTTTGCTCAGCAATGCACTTAGTTCCGCTAGCTCGTTGGCACATAGTCTGTCAAAGGACTCCTCTATTCGTGGGGCATCTCGACGCAGTTGATTGATGAGCATGTCGTCGGTGAAGATCACGATCTTCTTCTCGCCCGCTGACACAAATACGGTTGCCGCACGAACAGCGACGGTCCCTGGTGAACTAGCGGAGCGTCCCAATTTTCCGTTGTGCATCCGTTTGCGCTTCTTTAAGTGGCTTCGCCCCATACCTATTTGCTTTCTAGCGAGCGTGTAGAAGAAAGTTCTTCATGCCGAAAATACCGTGAACGGCTGCTTCGAAGCCTGACGCGACAGGTCGGCTTATGGCCGGACTGCGCCATTCCTCACTCCACGGTTCGAATATCTATTGACGTTGCCGCATCGCACGACGCCAACATGAGTATGCAAACGAGATACCCGGATCTTCATGGTCGGCGACGATGTTCCGAATAGGCCTGGATGTCGACGTTCATTCGAGGCCCACTTTGCCCTTGTCATGACAAGAGATACAGCGCTGCCAGAGGCACCACGTTGAGCATGAGAATGCCGACTTTGTAGATGCTCATCGCTGCGTAGTGCAAGGCGTCAAAGGTTTCGACTGAAAGCTTGAACCATCTTGTGTGCAGCCGATACAGCCGGTCGTGACCATAAACGAAGACGCAAAACCACACGACCAACACGGCATAGTTGATACCGACACACCATAGAAGCACTTCCTTGATCGACATTATGTTCATGGCACACCCTCTCGGTCGCTTATCGTCAGGCAAAGATGGTGCGGCGAATCAACGGGAATATCAAGACGCCAGTTCGGCGAGGAACGCCCGACGTGGCAGGGCAGCACTACGTTTTTTCTGTCGCCGCCAGCGTCATCTTGAATAGCACTGCAGCTGAGAACGCCGAGATTTTAGATCTCGCTCTCGCCCTTGATCTGCATTCACTTCGTCAATCGGCACGTATTGCCAATTCGTATATTTGACCTGCAGGTCCTTCAGTTCTCGATCTATCTGTGCGCATTGGCCCAGGCGAGCACGGTTTGTGTCCTCTTGCTGCGTACCTGACACTTTTCGCTTTTGTGCATCTTCTATGGTTTTGACTTGTTGATCGAAAGGCATTCCGTCAGGGACTGTGTGCAGGGCGACGCCTAAGGCGTTGTGTTGTCCGCACGGACCAGTTGAGAAGAAGGACGAACCGTTATATGCGCGGCATTCGTAGATTGTGGCTCCGCTGCTGACACTGCTGGCCAGCAGTAAGACTGAGGCAAGAAATGATCTCATGGCGGGCTTTATTAGGAGGGAGCGATGATGCCCTGCCAAAACGCCACGCAGAAGAAAGGCTCTGGCGATGGCGGATGACGGGACCTTGATGGATGCGATCATAGTTCAGATCGGCCGCATCGGCGCCAGTTGCCTTCGGCTTTTCTTGGTTGCAACGCCGCTTGATCTCGTTCCTGGTCGTGCTGGCTTGGCTGGCGTCCCTGGTCGAGATGGTCAGGGCTGTTTTCGGACGTTGAGCGGGGGATTGAACCTTGCCAGTGGCGGGGCTTGTTCGGCTGAGGTATAGAATGCTAAGTACATGCAACGAAGGTGCTATTCGAGGGAAGTATGGATCGGGTATTTGGCGAAATTTCGGGGATTGTTGAAGGCCAAGATTTTGTTGATAGAGTTGGCCTTGCAGCCGCAGGTGTTCATAAGCCAACGCAAGCGGGAATTAGCTACTCAGAGAAAGACGGCGCTGATTCGATCGTACTGTCCGGCGGGTATGCCGACGATGAAGACTTCGGTGATCTGATCGTCTACACCGGGATGGGTGGTCGCGACCCAAACACGGGAAATCAAATAGCAGATCAGAAGCTCGATAGAGGTAATCAGGGGCTGGCTGTAAGCATGAGAGAGGGACTGCCAGTCCGAGTTACGCGTGGCAGCACTCATGTAAACCCCTTCTCACCTCCTACGGGTTATCGCTACGCAGGCCTATACCAGGTTGAAGATTCCTGGCACGAAACGGGGATGCACGGCTACATGGTTTGGCGGTATCGCCTCGTGAAACGAAACCAAATGCCGAGAGTACAAGTTTCTTTATCATCGGCGGAGGCTGAACCTGGTGGCCCTGCAGATCGGAAGGCCGTATCCGTTCAACGCATCGTTCGTGATACGCAGATCGCAAAGGCCGTGAAGACCAAACACGCTTGCAAGTGTCAGGTATGTGGGACGGCGATCGTAACTCCTTCAGGTCTATACGCCGAGGCAGCACACATTCAACCTCTCGGTCGTCCTCATAACGGCCCAGATATTGAGGCAAACGTTCTCTGCCTCTGCCCGAACCACCATGTCATGTTTGACAGCGGGGCATTCAGAATTGCCGACGACTTTTCTCTTCTCGGACTCGAAGGGGTACTACGCCGAGTAGCTCAGCACACGATCGATCCAGTGTTCCTGACGTATCACAGAGAACACTATGGCCGTGTCTGATCAATTTTTCTCTGAACAACGCGTGCAGCCCAGCCTGTGTTTGCCCGTCACATTTCCTTGATTCCTGTGCGCACCTGTGACGTTGAGAATCCTTGTGCCGGCGTCAGGCATACCGTCCTCGATATGGGGCAACACTGATATGGACCATTTCAAGCGGTTAGTCCCTATCTGTCTGTGCATCATCAGCTCTGTAGTCCAAGCCGACACCCTTTCCGGTCGCGTAGTTGGCGTATCAGACGGTGACACCATCACAGTCCTGGACGCTGACTACACCCAGTACAAGATCCGGCTTTCAGGGATTGACGCTCCCGAGAAGAAGCAGGCTTTCGGTCAGCGTTCGAAGGAACACTTGAGCGACTTGGTTTTTGGCAAACAGGTGGCTGTTGAGTGGCACAAGACCGACCGCTACAAACGAATCATCGGCAAGGTCTTGGTGGCTGACCCAGCCTGTACAAAAGCTGATTGCCCGAAGACGTTCGATGCCTGTCTGTCACAGGTGAGCGTAGGTTTGGCCTGGTGGTATCGGCAATATGCCAAGGAGCAATTGCCAGAGGATAGGCAACGCTACGAGCTGGCTGAGAACGAGGCCAGGGCTAGGAAGGCGGGGCTTTGGGTTGATGCTGAGCCGGTTCCGCCGTGGGAGTTTAGGCATGCGGGGAGGCGGTAACAATGCACACCAATAATTCAATTCGGCCGATAAGCCAGATACTTCAGGGGCAAGCGATTGACCTTCCAGAACAAGCGGGTGTGTATGCCTTCTGGTGGATGGGGCCAAAAGCAGACTTGATGGGCGCCAACAGGCACATTGTTCTGAAAGGCCCAAACGAGAGTCCTGTCAATGTTGAATACAAGGACTGGTGGCCTGCAGAACTAGCTTATCCCTGCCTGTACGTCGGAAAATCAACGAATATCAAAAAGCGCTTTTCTCTACACATTAAACGTGGGTCAGCTGGTCGGTTGCATGAAGCACAAGATGGCAACCGCAAGGCAAAGCCTTGCACCACATCCTGCCAGCTCCGTTTTGGGATTGAGCATGTGTTTCCTGCTGAGGCGAATCCCCTGGCGCTGATCTTCAAGTCCGTGGGTTTTTCCTACCGAACGGACTTCGGCGAGAACGCGATCGCAGAACGGTTCTTCGAGGAAGATCGTCTTGTTGGGACTTGGCGTCCTTGGTTCAACATCGATTCAGAGCGCTAAGTTCCAGGGGCACCTAAATCCATCATAGAAAATGCAAAGTATGAAAGTGCTTCGTCGAATTGACTTCAACACGGCCTATAAGGCTTTGAGGAATCGTTTTCGACCATATCGTATTGAGTCTGTCCTCAAAGTAGCATTGCAGCAATTGAACCAAGATTGGCCAAGTCGGCTTGAAGAGCTGAAACAGATTCCCTGGCAACAATTGTTGTTAGTCAAATGGGTTTGCCAGGAGGGAGGAATAACCAAGGACATCGGCCGTGAGCTAGCGCCAGATGAGTATCACGAACTACGCCAACGATTGCACGATTTTCCGGAGCAAATCGATTTAGGTGTTCGAGACACGCTACCCGGCAGGCTCTTCATGAGGCAGCTCCTACATCAACAGATTGGTTTTCAGCGTCAATTCTCAAAAGGATTTGTTCGAGAGGGAGCGCTTCTGGCAGCCCAGCCCGCCAATAGCTTACTCCGCAGACTATTTGAAGAGAAAACCGGCCTCCTCGTGGAGGAATTTCTCGATCTCTCATTGGCGACCTACGTGGCTATTTTGTCGGGGAAAAAGACCCTGGATGTCGGCTGGTTTTCGCCGCTGGCCAATTCCTATTCTCAAGCAGCTATTGATGCATATGTTCGCGCTATTTCATGCGACTGCATGGGACTCAGGAGGTTTTTTTGTGCTCTTCCCGAGACGGCTGAAAAGCAGAAACTCGCTTCCGAATACTTCGAATTCCCTGTCATAAAGAGGTATCCATTCTTGCGAACGGGAAGAACTCTAGAATGCTGGCACCCAATGGTTTTCTTTCGAGGAATGGAGGGTTTTGTTCATACCGTGCTCAGCGAAGCTGGAAATGACTACATGAACCGATTCAGCAAGCTGTTTGAAGACCACGTTATCGCCGAATTGAAAAAGCTTCCAGTGTATGTGCTGGACGAACAAGAGATGACAAAGTATCTGACACCGGGGGCTAAGGTGCCTGATGGGTTGATGGCTTTCCCTGAGTGCAATGTATTGGGTGTAACTCTCACACTGACTCTACCCGAAATGCATTGATTGGAACGACGTTTTCGAGGAAGCGGACGTCGCGCCGATATTCCGCCGAGACCATCTGCCACGCGGCGTCAAAACGATC
>Ga0209125_1001075_pt1 | contig 28470 bp, 21 predicted proteins | sample BarGraIncub1131A_FD_184503 | JGI IMG/M metagenome (GOLD analysis project Ga0209125, IMG submission 184503) | Arctic peat soil microbial communities from Barrow, Alaska - Barrow Graham LP Incubations 11-31A (SPAdes) (version 2) | ecosystem: Environmental > Terrestrial > Soil > Wetlands > Peat... | reverse complement strand
GATAAACAATAAACTTGCACTATTTGAAGGCGATCAGCCTGTCTCAATTGTAAAAACCGGCCGCTACATCTATTGTAAAGGGGCGCAGTCCGGAAAGGAATATCGACTGGAATTCCCTTTGAACAAACGTGAAACGGTTGAAAAGCAGTCTGTTTTGAACCATGAACAGGATCGCTTTGTCGGTGAAGAGGAATATCAGGTGAACTGGCGAGGAAATACGGTGATATCTGTTCTTCCGGAATCAGGAGAAGAGAAACGCATCTATAAAAGAAAATACCTCGATACTGACCATGTACAATATGAAGAAATCAGACATTTTATTCCTGAAAAGCAAACATTGTACTAATATTATCTGTAAGGTCAGCACCGGGTAATTTTTTGGGTGTTTACGCTAAGCCCAGGGATATGACAATGGTAACCGTATCTGCATCTGTAATGATCGAGCCTGCTGCCGTGCTTTGTGAAATCACATAGCCTTTGGCAGCTGCATCACTATTTTGATAGTTGAATACGATCTTCATACCGAGACTGCTGCTGATAGCGGTGCAGCCTGCCTCGTTCTGCAGCGGTGACAGAAAGTCGGGAACGACAATTTGTTTGCCAAGGGAAATCACAAAATTAATAGTGCTTCCGACAGCAGCGTAATCATTCTGAATCGATTGTCCAATAATTTTGCCGCTGGATCCTGCATCGCCATAGCTGCTGGAGAACGCGAGGTTAATATTGGCACCCTTTGTATTTGCATCAGCTTCCCAATTCAATACATCCAGTTTTGTTTTTCCAAGAAAACTGGCTACCTGAACCTTCCCAAGTGAACTGCTTATCGTTATCCCCACACCCGGATTAATACTTGATCCGGCGGCAGCACTCTGAGCAAACAGATTTCCTATACTTACAGAATCACTGTACTGATCTTTATATGCCAACGTGATATTGTTCGTTTTTCCCCATGAATCAGCTCCGCCCCTGCTCATGGTCCCGAAGTCAGGCACCGTGACTTTGTTTGTTGCAGTTCCGGAAGATGATATCATAACAGTAATGTGCTCCGCATCCGTCAGTACAGTATTGGGGGCAGGACTTTGGCTGATTATATAGCCATATCCAACCGCAGTACTGTTCTGGTAGCTAAACAGTACGGTAACACCATCCGTCTGGCCGAGCGCTGAACACTGCGCCTGGGTCATCCCGGAAAAATCCGGTGCCAATAATTTCATGCCTAAGGAAACAGTAACCGTGATAGTAGTCCCCGGATCGACAAAATCGTTTTTGATGGACTGGCTTATAATTTTACCTGACGATCCTTTCTCTCCGTATTCTGTTGTGAACTTGAGACGGATGTCGGCACTCTTCGTATTTGCAGTATTCTGCCAGGTTGTTATTTCCAGCTTTGACTGCCCGATAAAACTGGCAACATCAACACGTCCAAGGGAATATGTCAGCTTAAGCTCATCGCCGGCCTTCATGTTTGTACCTGCAGAGATGCTCTGGGCATACAGTTTTCCTTTATCATTAATGCTGCTGTATTTTTCAATGATTATCAGCGTTATGGTATTCGATTTGGCCCAGGCTGTCGCTTCATCTTGTGTCATGGCTGAGAAATCCAGTACTGTTATTGGTTTTCCAATCGATATAACAACCGTTACCGGATCCGTTTTATTGATTTCCGTATCTGCAAGAACACTCTGTGAAATTACATTTCCCGATTCGATATAATTGTCATATGCTTCCTGAAGCGTTATATCTACACCGTTGTCACTTCCCCACTGCAGAACCTCGCCGGCTTTCATGGAAGAAAAATCTGTCATAACTACTGTTTCTGTTGCGGCTTTCGGACCAAGGGAGACGTTAACCGTCACTCTGCTCTTCCTCTTGAAATTGGCTTCTGTATCGTCCGTCATTGTGTAGCTGATCACCTTATCGACAGCGACTACATCGCTGTTGGCTGTTGCAATTTTGACGCCGGTCAGCTTGTTGTCGCTGATCCAGGTCTCAATCTGACTGGTTGTCATGGATGATATGTCAGGGAAGGTAATAGCTTCATCAGGATTTGCTCCCAGCGATACTTGAATCGTTATCGTTGCATTTTTTCGAATTGTCTTTCCTGAAGCAATTTCCTGGGTCAGGATTATTCCATTATCCGTGCTGAAGTCATACACACTCTGTGCGGATAAAGTAATTTTATTTTTTGAAGCCCAGTCAGTCGCATCAGTCAGTGTCATACCCACTAAAACGGGAATCTTCACACTGTCTATGGCGGTGTAAATAAAGTAACCGCCGACAAGAAGGACTGCTGCCACAGCTGCCGCTATGATTATTGTAATTTTCTTCCTGTTATTTTTTACTGCTACAAATTTTTCCTGACTGTAACTTTCGGGTTTGCTGGTTTCGCTCATGGTATCCAGGTAACTTCGTCTCTCATTCATCCCAAATCACCCCTTCCCGCATATTTTTATAACGTAAGTTTCCCGTCGCGTAAGTGGAGGATTATGTCGCTCTGGCTGGCAACTTCATCCGAGTGCGTAACGATAATAATTGTCTTCTGATACTCATGCGCAAGGGTTTGGAACAATTTGATGATTTCTTTCTGGGTAGCCGTATCCAGGGCACCAGTCGGTTCATCTCCCAGAATGAGATCTACATCTTTGGCAATTGCGCGCGATATTGCAACTCGCTGTTGTTCACCGCCGGAAAGTGTAGTTACGATACGGTCTGCTTTTGTTTTGACAATTCCCACCGTATCAAGGATCTTATACGCAAGGTCTTTCTTATTTCCCGGAACCTTGTGGTCAATTATCAACATGTCCGCTTCCACATTTTCAACTGCAGTCAGGTAATTCATCAGGTTGTATTTTTGAAAAATAATGGCAATATTGTTACGGCGGAACAGTGTATATCCCATAGCTTTAATGTCTTTTCCCTGAAATTTGACCATACCCTTTTCCGGTTGGTCCAAGGCGGCCGCAATGGCAAGCAAGGTTGATTTTCCGCTTCCCGAAGGTCCCAGGATGGTGTAGAACTTACCCTTATCAAAACTATAAGTTAAGCCGTCAAGGATTGTCCTTTTCATTCCGCCGTCCAAATAACCGTATTCAATATTTTGCAATTCAAAAAAATTCTCACTCACAAGAATACCTCCTTTAATAGCAATAAAAATCCTGTAAAAAGCCGATCTTGATTTCGGAAATGATCAATTATCATCCTGCAGGATCTGCCTTGGCTTTTAACCCATAATGACAATCAACGGGATACTGGAACCGATAAGAACAAGTACAATACTGGCAAGAAGCAATTCGCTGATAACGGAAGCATCTACCGCTACATTGAATTTGTCTGCTACATTCTGCATATCGACTTCTCCATAAAGGGATATGCTCGACTGTCCCCTGCCCGGGAACTGATTGGCCGTGGTCGTCGTGCCGGTACTGGCAATAAGGCTGGTTGATGAAAGAAGCTGGTTCTCAATGATCCAGTTACTGACAACACCTGAGGTCAGGTTGCTTGTTGCGACAGAAACACTAAAAGCTACAATGGCTATGACAAGAATTTCAAACATAAACTGGGTAATAATTTTAAGCCGTCCCTCGCCGCTGGAGAGCAGAAGTCCGATCTCGAATTTTCTGTCCCGGACAAAAATTGTGACTAACGCCAGTATGATCATGGCTCCGGCAACAAAAACAACCCCAATGAGAATGGATGTAATGAAAGAGATAAGGTTCAGAGGCTTGGTCAGCGACTCGTATTGAGAATCATCTGAAGAGAGGATATGGTATTGCGAAGTAAGGTAGGGTGTACTTGCTGTTTTGAATGCATCAACATGGTCGGCGCTGTCCAAAAGGAAAACAATCGTACCATCCGTCTCATCTGTTGCAGTTGTCCCGTTGAGGCTGTCAATTACAGCATTGGATGTAAATATTGTATTAACATCAAAAGTGGTTTTAACGGCTGTATAGATCCCTATCACTGTATAATCTACCGATGATGATGTTGTAGTCGTCGTTTTTGCCGCCGCATTGCTTTGACCGCTTTGGGCACCCGGCTGCGACTGGCTGGCTTTTGCCAGTTTGATAGTATCACCTACCTGCAAGCTGTTGGCCGTTGCTACATCTTGCGATATTATTACTACATTGCTGGTATTATTCACATCATCAGCAGACAAAGTCTTACCTTCTTTAAGCGTGACATTACCCAGCACAAAATCCAGATTATCGGTAGAATTTGTTCCGCTGAGAGTGAAACTGCTGAAATTTCTCTGGAAGGTATCACTTGATGATGTTGTTGATGCCGGAGTTACGGTATCAGAGTCAGCATTGGCCGATTCTGTGACATAATAACTCGTCACATAAGGACTTGCAGCCATTTTTGCGGCAACTGACAGAGAAAGCGCAGGCGGACGAGTCCTTGTTGCTGTCTTCCCGGGAGTATTATTAGCAGACATCAGCGAAGTATAATCCAACTTGTATTCAACAGCACTTCCAATCTGGCTGCGAATGTACTCCTTGGATTTTTGGACACTCTTCTGGATAATAAATCCGGAGAAAATAAGGTTAAACACAACAAACAGAATTACAAACAGCATTACCGTTTTCGCGGGCCGGCGGATCAGACTTTTCCAGCCATGAATAAAAATTCTTTTCATTTCTCGAACCTCCCAGATTTCTCATGCATAAATCCAAAAATCAGCATTAAAAATAAAACCATTTTCGTTATGGATTGATATGACTAGCAGGATTGGATTGATTGATTGCGGCTTTTTCTAAATTGAGTCTAAATTGAGAATTAATCATGATACAGATAAAAATAGTCGTCATTATTATGTCAAATTAATATGTTGCCTTTGAGTCAGCACTGCATGAATGTTAAGGCAAATAAGTGTGAAAAATGAGTATACTTTTTTATTTATCCGGCAAAATAAAAATGGACAAAGAAGTCCCCTTCGGTGTTTCTGGAGGTTCATTACCAAAAGGTAACATGGCAAGCGGCTTCGCTGGTGCTTTACAGGCGTGTCATCACATGACCTGCCTGTAAAAGCTCTTGAGAAGTCAACGATTTTTCGGACAATCTGCTAAGCAACACTTTGCAGATGCAGTTGTTGCATGTCTCCAACTCCTGCGGAGTCATTTTGTCCAAGAAAATGTCCGCATCCCCCACAGATAAAAAAATAGAGCTCAAAACCCTTACGGTTCTGAGCTCTATATGTGGTGCGCCCGGGCGGAATTGAACCGTCGGCCTACCGCTTAGGAGGCGGTTTTCAAAGTAACAGTACGCTTAACTTTTATGTCAAAAGTGCCTGTTTTCAGGCCTTTTCGGGTAAATAGTTAATCCTGCAGTTACTACGATTAACCCTATAATTACTTTAAGTGGGGACAAAGTGGGGACATTATTCCTTTGGTCAGACGTTTTGTTGTAGCATCGTTGTTGTTCCATGTATGCGTATAGATTACACTTTCATACTCAACAAAAGTCGACTCAATCTACCTGCGCAGAGACCTTTTTTCACTATATGAAAGATGAGTGGTCTTATGCAAGGTCTAAATCTTCCAAATATTCTTGTATTAACACAGATTGCTTGTATTTTTCAAATTCATTCTTTCTTTCTTTTAAATACGCCCGAGGGTCAGTGTTAAAATTTCGGACAGTTTGATAAGATACAAGCAAAGACAAAGGAGCTTATCAAAATGCCAACAAATCGCAGAAAATATGATGAAGAATTCAAAAAACGTGCCGTTCGCATGAGTTACAGCAGCGAACGGCCGGTGACGGAAGTTGCCAAGAGTCTGGGAATCACCTCCAATATGATTTATATCTGGCGAAAAAAATATACGCCGGAAGGCGACAAGACGAAAATGGCGCAGCAACAGGATGACATGAGCGCGCTCCAAAGTCGAATTGCAGAACTTGAAGAGGAGAACTACATTCTAAAAAAAGCGTCGGCCTTCTTCGCGAAAAATCAAAAGTAACCATAGCGGACTGCTATTCTTTGATGGAAAAAGAAACGCATTACGCCAAGGTGAAGTGGGCCGAAAAATTAGGAGTATCAGCCTCTGGATACTACACCTGGCTGCAGGAACGTGAGCAGCGCCAAAAGGCACAAGAAGCTCTTGAAGACCGGGTGATCGCCCTCTTTGAAGAAGGAGAAGGAACATACGGGGTGAATCGGATATGCGGCATTCTCCGGCGCGACGGAGAGCCGGCCTCGTACAAGGTAATTCAGCGTATTATGCATCAGAAAGGCCTGAAATCCTGCCATCGCATCCGCAGGCAACGTTCACTGACAGCTAGCCGGAAGGCGCGCGGAGACGAGTATAAGAACCTTACAAAACACCTCGTGATCGACAGTCCCTTCCAGGTCATTTCAAGCGATATCAGTTACATCCGAACGGGCGAAGGATTCGATTATCTCTGTCAGATTCGAGATGTATTCACCAATACGGTTCTGGCTTCAAGTCAGGCTGAAAACATGAAGAAGGAGTTGGTTTTGCAAACACTAAGGGCTGCGCAGGATCGCTGGCACTTGCCGGCAGATGTTATCTTTCACAGTGATCGCGGAAGCCAGTACACTGCCGATGACGTGATGACACAAGTATCGGATTACGGTTGGAAGCAGAGCTTCTCCTACGTCGGCAGACCGGGAGACAATGCGTGGAGCGAAAGCTTCTTCTCCATCCTCAAGAAAGAAATCGTACACTGGAGATTCTATCCGACCCGCGAATCCGCCCGCCAAGCCATCTTCGAATATATTGAGGTCTTCTACAACCGACGTCGGGTACAAAAACGACTGGGCTACCAAAGCCCTCTCAATTTCCTTAACGCCTGGCAACAACTGCATCTACAAAGTGTTGCTTAGCAGATTGTCCGAAAAACCGTTGACTTCTCATTTATCTGTTTAGGAGTTACATTAGCAGCATGTGGAATTTCGATTTTTTATACTTTGAATATAGGATCAGATCCAATTTCTGCGTTTGTAGATGGTCAGCACTATATATTTGGAATTAGCTATGGTACCATAAATCTGATTGACAGTATTATTTATTTTATATTTATTTTTATTTTCGACAGAAAACAAATTAGATTGGCAACCTTAATTGCCGGTTTAGCCATGGGACCGTTGATCAATCTATTTACGGGAATATTTAGTCAATTAGTATTATCGGAAGGAACATTTACTCTTCAATTATTAGATTTTAAAGGCTTTGTTTTTATACCTCCTAACGGGGATTATTTAATAAGGCTTTTAATGCTAATACCTGCAGTAATATTACTTGGCTGTGGTTTGGGTTTATATTTATCAGCGAGTATGGGGGCAGCTCCTGTTGACGCTATGGTTCTTTTTATTTCGGGAAAATCAAAAAAGCCGTTTAAAAAAGTGAAGATTGCATTTGATTTTACTATGGCTGTCCTTGGATTCCTTCTCGGAGGAATAATCGGAGTTGGCACAATAGTTGCTATTGCATTTACTGGTCCTATTATAAGCATAACAATGAATGTATTTAATAAACTAATGAGTGCGAAACGCGGCTCCCTTTTCCTCCATACGCGGAAAAATCCACAGACCGTAAACAAGAAAAATATCCAGGATAATATTGGTAAGAACAGATGTCAAAGATGCAATCATTGGAATACGGGTACGGTTTGTGGCTTTCAGCACACAGGAGAGCATGGCAGAGAAAACCTGTGCAATATAGGCATATCCTACGATTTGCATATAGTTGCGCCCAATGGCAATAACTTTTGGATCCCGGGATAAAACATGCATGGCTTGTCGGTTGAAAAAAATAACGATCACAAAAAAAAGCAAGGCAATGAATCCGCCAAAAATCATTGATACGAAAAAAGCCCGGCGAACACCTCGCAGATCTTCGTTTTTCCCCCAATACTGTGCTGCAAAAATAGTTCCTCCGCTTGAAATGGCAAAGAACGAACCCCACATGAGAAGGGAGACTTGTGTTGACTGACCAACGGCGGCAATATAGGAATCCCCCAGACTACTTACAATAATGGTATCGATAATATAAAGGGATGACATCAAAAGCTGCTGAATTGCCATTGGAACGACCTGCCTGAGGAGCTTGTGATAAAATTCTGAATCCCAACGCATGAAATGTTTGGGAAAATTCATATATATTTCCTCTCATACAAATTTTGAATAATATCTTCTCTGGCATCACAATGTAATAGAGTCAAACCAGACTCCACTCATGCTAGACGGAACAGAGAATGCCGTCAATGTGTAGCATGTCACTTAACGTTAAAGGTTTTGAGTAGAGGCGAAAAACCAACTTTGATTTTGTTATCGTCTCAATTTTAATGAAGATTCAAAAATCCAATACCTTGAAAATTTCTATTAAGACGAATACACAAATTTCAGATTTCTTGCAATATTATTAGCCTTATAACGAAATTCCGAATTGTAAAGAACATAAAGAAATTGTATTTTTATGTTTTCCAATTTCAATATAAATTGAAACGATTCAGCTGGATTTTTGGATTATTCGGCCTTCCTTTTATCGAATAGATGGGAATATGACAAAGATTTAAATGTTAAGTAGCCTGATGTTGTTGACTTTGCACATGCCTGTTTTTATACTGATGACAATACAGCTTAGACGGTTAAGCAACTTGAGGGGAGAGAAACTTGTGAACAGACATGAAAAGGTTATCCCCACCGGTAATGAATTTATATCTCTTCCGATGATTCGTGAAGCGGATGGAGCCATTCTTTCCATGAATACTCTTCATATGCTTCGTAAAGGGTTGGTTTCCTTTTATGGAACGGATGACCTGCCATTTCTAATGCCATATATAGAAGTCGATGGAAACCGTACAAAATTTGCGAATATCAAATGGTCTTTGCTTAACAACTGGATTCCGGTATTTACTGCTGAAGTAGAAGGAAATGCAAATCTTGAGATTCAGGGCACGATTTTGACACCTGTCGGAGAAAAGGGATTTGTATATCATTTTTCGTCAACCAATTATGGCACGGCGTGCAGCATTCAAATAGGCCTTTGCGGTTCCATGTCTAAAGCCCTTCACGAAATCAATGAGAGCAAGCCGATTGATGCCAATACCGATATATTTACATCAGGATGGAGCAATATGTGGTGTGTTGAGCTCCGTGAGGCTTTTACAATTATGAGTTTTGCACCGGATTATACCGAAGGTACACAGTCTTCGTTCTCATGTGAATCCGGTGCTGTGAAGTATTTTGTCTCCCAAACCAAAGACGTTCAGGAAGGAAGGACAGAATCATTTGCATTTTTCTTCGGAGCGGCTTATGAGGAAGTAGGAGCAGTCACGGCAGCACGGGAATTAATCCGGAAAGGGTATACGAATCTTTTAAGGTCAATGGTCGCCTGGATCGATGCAAGGGTTCTGACAACAGGGGACAAACTACTCGATGGAATAATGAACCGGAATCTGCTATTTTCGCTTTTCTATTCTTCGGGACGAACGCTTGACACGGAAGAACTTGTCCTGGTTACATCAAGAAGCCCGCGTTATTATGTGAGTTCTGCTTATTGGGACAGGGACAGCCTGCTTTGGAGCTTCCCGGCAATGCTCATGGTGGACAGGGATCTGGCTTTCGAGGCTTTGCAATATGTGTATACACGGCAGATTCGGAACGTCGGCATTCACAGCCGGTATATTGACGGGACTGTCCTTGAACCGGGATTTGAACTGGATGAACTATGTGCGCCCGTTCTGGCCCTTTGCCGTTATATGCATGCTGCCGGAGATTATTCGCTTTTGAATAGAGAACCTTTTGCATCCGGTATCGCACGAATAATCAGTATTCTGAATAAAAAGAAGCATAACCGCCTGGCATTATATGAGACTTTCCTGCAACCGACAGATGACATGAGGGAACACCCATATCTGACATATGACAACATGCTTGTCTGGAAGATGATAAATGACTTGAGTTTTGCAAGGGACATACTTGGACAAAAGGAAGAAGCAGTAAAACTCAAATCATGGGCAGATCAGATTCAGACCGATATCAGGAAAAACCTGGTGCAAAATGATGGCGGGGAAAACGTCTTTGTCTGGTCGGCAGAGCTCAGCGAGAATGGATGTACGGAAGAATTCAATATATATGATGAAGCTCCCGGAAGCCTTGTCCTTTTGACACATTATGGCTTCTGTACGAGAGAAGATCCGGTATATATTGCAACCCTTAATAGGATCCGAAACCCGGAATATGAATATTCTTTTGCAGGATTTCCTTTTTCCGAACTCGGCAATGCCCATGCACAGCATCCCTGGATGCTAAGTGTTGCAAATTCAATGCTTCAGGGTGAGCGAGACAACGCATATCACATTTTGACTCATGCCTCCATGGATAATGGAATTGTATGCGAAAGCATAGATGAGATTACAGGCGAGTGTGCGACGGGTGAAGCATTTGCCACGTGTGCAGGATTTGTTGCCTTTGCCATTTATGATGCGTTTGGACAATAGCTGAACAACCCATTTAGTAAAACAGAAAGGGGTGCTGCACTACCCTTATATAAGTGCGGTCAAAAGTAGGTAATTCCATATACAGAAAGAAGGTATATGTATGATAGGACAAGAGAGACAGGATCAGCAGCAGGATTGGATTATCCTCCAGACAAAGTCAGAGGCTGCGAAAGCTGATTATTTCGACAGCATATTTTTCCAGGGAAATGGCTATGTTGGAGTACGTGGCTTTCAGGACGAGTACATCACTTGTGAAGATTATCATAGAACAACTTTCATAAACGGCGTTTATGAATATATCAAAAAAGATATATCAGATATGGTGAATACACCAAATTTCTTCTCTATAGAGATCAGTACAATGGGTAAATCTGAAAAACTCAGTACAGTAACATCTGCTGATTGCGTTGATGGATCATATAAACGCTCGCTGAATCTTGAAGATGGAGTTCTTTCAAAAAAATTTCAATCTCGATTGGAAGATGGGACTCTTGATGTCAGCATTGACCGGTTCCTGTCAATGGCAGATACGCATCTTGCCGTTCAACGGCTTTCACTTACTTCGATTGATTTTGAAGGAGATATTGAGGTAACATTTTCGATTGACGGAAATGTACGAAATAATACCATACATGATGAACAACTAAAAAGTGAAAAAAATCCGGTGTTTTTACTTGCGCCAGTACGATATGAAAAACATGATGATTATCTGCTTCTTGTCGAGAAGACACCCTATTCAGAAATTACTCTGGCAGAAGCTATGTGTATTGAAATATCCCCTGACACACAGGTGCTTCAGGTAACCTCATCCGTTTTGGAAAACAGCAGAAATCTCTCCTATCATATCCGAATTCATATAACACCGGGACAGAAAGCAGTGCTTTGTAAAAAAGTATGCGTGTGCACATCGCGTGATCCAGAAGTCTGGGTGGACCCGGCAGAGGAGTGCATCAAGAAGATACTACAGACGGCATCTTTATCATGGAACATTCTCTTTTCAAGTCATTCAGCAGCATGGGCACAACGCTGGGCTGACAGCGACATTCAAATAGTAGGCGATAAGAGGTCACAGCTTGAAGTGCGGTTTGCTATATACAATTTGATTGTAAATTATCCAGTGAATGATCCTAAGTGCAGCATCGGTGCCAGGGGGTTGACGCATGGACGTTATAAAGGCTGTTACTTTTGGGATACGGAAATCTATATGCTGCCATTTTATCTCCTGACCAATCCGGAAAGCGCAAAAAATCTTTTGAAGTATCGCCATAACACACTTAACATGGCTCGTGCTTCTGCGAGAGATTTTAATCTCAGTGGAGCAAGGTATTCATGGATGTGCACATCGGATGGAAGTGAACAATGCGAGACGTGGGACACCGGATCGAGTGAGATCCATATTACAGCGGATATTGCATATGCAGTAGATCAATATTGGCGCATAACCGGCGATGATGATTTTGTTGCACAGTATGGACTTGAGATGCTGGTTGAGATCTGCAGATATTGGGTGAGCCGGTTCAGTTACGATGCAAATACAGAAACGTACAATCTTCTATGGGTAAAAGGTCCCAACGAATACGGTGGTGTAACGGTTAATAACACATTTACGATATCCCTGGCTATCTATGGATTTGAGACTGCCAAAAAAATGCTTCAGATGGTGAAGGAGAAGTATCCGGAACTGTATCAAGCAACGTGTAAGAATACATCCTTTAGAGAGGATGAAATCCTGAAGTGGAATCAGATTGCATTACATATCCACATCAGCTATGACAACGCAAGGAATCTTCTGCTTGAGGATGATCTCTTTATGCTCGGGGAACCGGTCGACATATCCTGCCTTAAAACGGATAATCAGCCGCTTTATAAAAAGATTTCTTTTGACCGGCTTCAGCGGATGCGCGTTCTTAAACAGGCGGATATTCTTCTTTTGATGGGACTTCTTCCGGAGAAATTTACGGATGCACAAAAAAGAGCGGCATGGGAGTTTTATGAACCGATTACACTTCATGATTCAACGCTGAGTTTCGGGACCCACAGTTGGGTGGGCGCCATGTTCGGATATGATGAAAAAGCATTTGACTATTTCCAGAAGAGTGCAGGTATTGATTTGAGAAATATAATGAATAATACAGCAGAAGAGGGGCTTCATCTGGCAGCCTTCGGAAGCACCTGGATGACGGTTGTTTTCGGATTTGCAGGACTTTCACTGCGAGGCGGCGAGATTTTACTGAATCCGCATCTTCCTGACTCTTGGAAATCAATTTCATTTCCATTTTTCTACAAAAACAAGAAATACTTATGCAGAGTTGATCGGGAAGATGCGACAGCAAAAACGCTTGTACAGGAGGTATCTTAGTATGGGCAGACGGATGACAATTAAAGATGTAGCAAAAGAAGCGAATGTATCGGTCGCTACAGTGTCCTATGTTCTGAACGGAAAAGACAACATAAGTGCTGATACACAACTGAGGGTCCGCAAAGCGGTTCAGAAACTGGGCTATGTGACCAACCTTTCAGCAAGAAGTATGACAACTAATGAGTCTCGGCTTATTGGAGTAATAATTCCACAGACCGAGCCAGGTCAACGACTTCTCTTTCACAACGCCTTCTACAGTGAAATGGTTGGAAGCATTGAGTTTCACGCACGCAATCAGGGGTATCACATCCTCATAACGGGAGCGAATGCAGATGAGGATTACTTAACTCTCGTAAAGCAGAGAAATCTCGAAGGAATTATCATTGTTGGAATTTACCCGGATGCTTTTTATACGGAACTCAAAAAAGCACAGATTCCGATCGTCCTGGTTGACAGTTACTGCCAGGATTTCTATTTTCACAATGTGCAGATCAACGATAGGTACGGCGGATATCTGGCAACAAAGCATCTTCTCGAATGCGGTCATCGTGAAATAGCGATGGTCGTATCCACACTTCGGTCGGGTGGTGTGAGCGATGCACGGTTTAACGGATACAAAGATGCCCTCGAAGAATACGGCGTTCCTTTCCGCAAAGAATATGTATTCGAAGCAAATGTTGATTTTGAATCGGCAAAAGAACAGGCCAGAAGAATTGTCAGCTCCAGGCATCCGATAACCGCAGTTTTTGCTTTCGCTGACCTGATGGCTGTCGGTCTTATGAAGGAATTCAGTAATCTGGGAGTACGTGTCCCTGATGATATGTCGATCGTGGGCTTCGATGATTTGGATCTGTCAAGACTTTGCATTCCCAGCCTGACAACGATTCATCAGGATATTCAGGAAAAAGGCGCCAAGGCAGTGGAAATCCTGCTTTCCGATATAAAAGGCAAATCACAGGGAAAGCAGGAAGTGGTTTTGCCGATAAGCCTTGTCCGAAGAGATTCAGTTAAAAATTTACTTGAAAAGCAGACGCATGAAAAGGAGGGTAAAAGGGGAATTTAAGAAAATAGGAAAGACCTGACAACAGATAAGAGCTGCAGCCAGGTCAAAAGAAAAGAACCGTTACGCCAATTCCTTTTCCGATTCGAGTTTACTCGTACCTGGGAGGGAATTCAAGAAGAAGTAAAAATAACTCGAAAAACAAGGAGGCTAAAAATGAAACTTAACAGGAAAATTCTATCATGTTTACTTGCTGCCGCTATGTCTTTGTCTATTTTAACTGCAGGCTGCAGTTCAGCAGTTACCAAGGATACGACATCGAAACCGGCCGACACAACGGCTGCTGCCACAACAAAAGCAACAACTGCTGCTACAACGGCAGAAACAACCGCAGCTAAAGAGCAGGTTACCCTAAAAATGGAAGAATTCTCAAGCTCAGGCGGCAACGAAGCAACTCTCGCTGCGATGATTACGGCATTTGAAACAAAGTACCCTAATATTAAAGTTGATCTTCAGACAATTGGATATGATGACTATTTTACGCAGCTTCAGACAAAAGTATCAGGCGGAAATACGGCTGATCTGTTTGAACTGAATTATGAGAATTTTGTCGCTTATGCATCTTCCGGCGCGCTGTATGACCTAAAGGACATAATAGCATCCACAGGAGTTGACCTTTCCGGATTCTATAAAACGGCTATTGATGCCTATCAGTATAAAGGCGACCAGTATGCGATTCCGGACAGTTTTTCCAACGTTGTACTTGTTTATAATAAGGACTTGTTCGACCAGGCTGGTATTGCATATCCGACAAATGATTGGACATGGGACGATATTGCAACAGCAGGTAAGGCGATCCGTGCCCTCGGGAATGATACATACGGGTTCTACCGTCCGATAACATTCAATGAGTTTTTCAAGGCATCCGCACAGAACGGCGGATCCCTCATCAGTGCAGACGGTACGAAATTCACAATTGATACACCGGAAAATATAAAAGCCCTGACAGGAATGCTTGATCTGGTTAATGGCAGCAATGTACAGCCAACACTGGAACAGCTTGGCGGAATGGGCGACTGGGATCTCTTTGAATCAGGACGTCTGGGAATGATCGCTACCGGTATCTGGTGCTTCGGCACATTTAAAGATGCCTGTGACTTTAAATGGGATATATCCGTTGAGCCCGGCAATACTCAGAAAGCTACGCATTTCTTCTCAAACGCATATGCCGTAAGTGCAAACTGCACACATCCGGAAGAAGCCCTTCTCCTGGCACAGTTCCTTGCCGGCAGCAAGGAAGCAACATCGCTTCGTGTAGGAGCAAGCTGGGAGCTTCCTCCTGTAACATATGAAGATGTTACCTCAGCATATCTGAGCCAGAAAGACCCTGCAAACAGACAGGCTGTATTTGATTCACTTGCATATCTCATTACACCGCCGGTCGTAAAGCAGAACGCCGAACTGCAGGAAATTATAAACAGTTATCTCAATAAGGCAATTGCCGGTGACCTTTCAGCTGCAGATGCACTTAAACAGTGCCAGGCAGAATGTGAAACAAAAATAACACTCGGCTGATACATATGGTAATTTGGTGACAGGATCCGGCAGGCGGTCTGCCTGCCGGATTTGATAAAAAGAAGAAGGGGAATGTTCATGAGACTCCGAAACCAGAAAACAGGAATTATTGCTGCCTTTCCTTACCTGCTGCCCAGTCTTATGGGCATGGCAGTATTCAGCATTCTGCCGATTGTAGCTTCACTGTGCATCAGCATGACAAGCTGGAACGGAATGACACGCGTGAGTATTTTCCATGGATTTTTCACTTTTGTGAGAGAAAACTTCATTGGACTCCAGAATTTCGCTGATATTTTTAAAGAAAAAGAAATATTCACCGTGCTGGGGCATAATGCATATTTTCTTGTCCTTTATATGCCCCTGATGCTTATCATGTCTCTTATTCTCGCCATTATCGTTGGTTCGGATCACAAAGCCGTCGGCGTATACCGGATAATCTATTACATACCGGTTCTGACATCCTGGGTGGCGGGCGCGCTGATCTGGAAATGGGTCTTGAGTTCGCAGTACGGGCCGATTAACGACTTGCTTGGGTTTATCGGGATTAAGGGTCCGGCATGGCTGCAGAGCGAAGTGTGGGCAATGCCTTCGATTGTTTTGGCCAGTGTATGGAAAGACATGGGCTTCTATGGAATGATTTTTCTGGGAGGCCTTCAGAACATCAGCCCCGAGTATTATGAAGCAGCTAAAATTGACGGTGCAAACGGCTGGCAGAGATTTTGCAGGATAACCGTTCCGCTTCTTTCCCCGACGACATTCTATGTTGTAATGCTGTCCTTTATCAATGCATTTCAGATATTCCCGCAGGTAATGGTAATGACAACGGACGCAGGTCCCAATGGAGCCACACAGGTTATGGTTGAACGAATATACAAATTTGCGTTCAGCTTCGGCAAAATGGGATATGCTGCTGCTTATTCATGGATTCTATTTGCAATTATCTTTGCAATAACGATATTACAAAATTCTGCGCAGAGAAAGTGGGTACACTATGAATAAGAAGAACCGACTGCGTATATTCCTGTTCTATTTGCTGGCAACAATTATTGCACTGGTTATGCTTGTCCCGCTTTTCTGGATGATAAGCACATCGCTGAAAACCAAAGGTGCGCTTATGGCGCTGCCGATACAATGGATCCCCAAAGCGCCGACATTTGACAACTTCAGGAGACTATTTACCACGGAAGGGTTTACCGGATCAATCGGAAACAGTTTTACGGTAGCCGCTGCATCGGTTGCACTCACATTGGCAAGTTCATCGCTGGCTGCCTTTGCCTTTGCCAAAATCAAATTCCGAGGCAGGGAAGCTCTTTTTCTTCTTTATCTGGCATCTATGATGATACCTACACAGGTACTTTTCATTCCGCTCTATCTGGTTATGTCCGAACTGCACCTGACAGATACACTCACATCATTGATTCTGCCGGGACTATTCCGCGCGTTTGCAGTATTTATGCTCCGCCAGAAGATGAAAACAATACCGGATGAATATATGGATGCCGCTGCCATGGACGGTGCTTCACTCGGACGGACATTTTTTCAGATCATTGTTCCTATGTGTAAAGGAACACTTGCCACACTGGCAATTATTCTATTCATGGAATCGTGGAACGACTATCTCCTGCCGCTGGTTATGCTGCAGTCGAACAGTAAATTTACCATGCCGATACTCCTGAATGTAATGAGCGGTCAGTTCAAGAATCAGTACAATCTTATGATGGCAGGCGCACTTGTTTCCATGGTTCCAATTCTGGTACTGTACGCAGCAGCACAAAAATACTTTAAGGCCGGATTACAGCTTGGCGGAGTAAAGGGGTAGGGAGAATACTATGAAATTGGATTTAAACGATATCGCAAATCTCGCAGCACCCTATACCATCAATACAGATACAGAGTCTTTTATACTTACTGCCGAGCAGGGAACGGGAGCCGTACGTATTCGTATTAACGGGGCATACCGTCACATTTTCGGACTCGGCGAACGGTTTGATGTCCTTGATCAGACCGGCCGCGAAATTGAGATTCATGTTGAGGAAAAATTCACGGAACAAGGCGCAAAGACATATTTGCCGGTACCCTTTTTCTTTACGGATACGGGACTTGGAATATTTGCCGATACGCAGAGGATAACCCGATTCACATTTGAAGGCAGTATTTTGTTTGAGCTGCCGTATGACAGAGACGGAAAAATTCCCGATGTGCACTGTTTTACCGGTACACCGGGTGAAATACTGCAGGGTATGTCAGCGCTTCTCGGTGTGTCGCCTCTGCCTCCGCGCTGGGCATTCGGGCCGTGGATCTCGGCAAATCGGTGGAACAGCCAGACTCTTGTAGAATCGCAGATGGAGATCACGCTTGCACAGCAATTTCCTGCATCAGTACTTGTCATCGAAGCATGGAGCGATGAATCGACCTTCTACCTGTGGAATGATGCAAAGTATCAGGCTGCGCCAGGAGAAGAGCCGCTGCAGGGCAAAGATCTTGTTTTTCCGGAAGATGGCAGATGGCCGGATCCCGCCGGAATGATTGCCCGGCTGCATGAAAACGGAATCAGACTGCTCCTCTGGCAGGTTCCGGTTCTTAAGAAGCTAGAACCCGGGTGGTTATGCCTGCAGCATGACCGGGACATCGATTTTGCCGTCAAAAACGCGTTTGTCGTCAGAAATGCCGATGGCACTCCGTATGTCATTCCCGAGGGACATTGGTTCTCCGGTTCTTTTGTACCGGACTTCACCAAACGGGCAACTAGTGAATGGTGGTTTTCAAAACGCAAATATCTGAGTGAAATGGGCGTCGACGGATACAAGACAGACGGAGGAGAATTCATTTATGATGAATCGGTTGTTTTCTCCGACGGGCGGACCGGCAAAGAGATGATCAATGACTATCCCCGACTTTATACGGACGCGTATTATGAAAACAATAATCCGGATCAGGTACTGTTCAGCCGTGCCGGTTATACCCGTTCACGCAGTGCACCGATTCACTGGGCAGGGGATCAGATCTCGACGTGGGATGAAATGCGGCATGTCCTGACAGCCGGTCTTTCTGCCGGGCTTTCTGGGATTCTTTACTGGGGCTTTGATATAGCAGGATTTGCCGGTCCTATGCCGGATCCGGAACTGTACTGCCGTTCTGTCCAATGGGCGGTGTTTGCACCGGTCATGCAGTGGCACTCGGAACCAATTGGCGGACAGTTCGCAGAACTCATGGCCTCCTCTGAGAAAGTCAATGACAGAAGCCCCTGGAATATTGCTGCCTTTTATGACAAACCTGAACTTGTTGACCAGCTTCGTTTCCATTTTGCACTTCGCATGAACCTGCTGCCGAGCATCTATTCATTTGCTGTTGACAGTGCCCGGACAGGTTTCCCGATGATGAGGCCTCTTATGCTTGAATACCCCCGGGATAAATATACATATGAAGTCGACGATGAGTATATCTTTGGTAATTTACTGATTGCACCGATTCTTTCGCCGAATATGTCGGGACGATCTGTATATCTGCCTGAAGGCTCATGGATAAATCTCTGGACGGGGGAGGCAGCAGCCGGGCCGTCCGTGGTCAAATCTGCCTGCGGACAGGAAAGAATACCGGTATTCATAAAATCCGGGAAAGCACTCCTTATCGACCTTGATGAAGCATGTGCGCCCGGCATCTGGAAAAGGAACGGCCGTGCGGATGTTCCTTCGAATGAAAATTCCTTATATATGGCTCTCGGAGGAACTGCCGGGAAAGATATGCTGTATCTTGATTTCGACAGGACGATTCATATCCTGTGGGATGAAGGGCAAATTACAGTACAGGTAAAAGAAGGATCAGGCAAGAACCTAAAAAGCAGATCCATGCCTCTAAGTGAACTTGTGCCTGTTATACAGGACAATTTTGGGATTTCAATATTTTCGATACCGGGTCTGAAATAATTTACCGTTAATTTTGCAAAAATCTGTCCATTCGATACTGGAAATATCAGCAGCGCTATTAGGAGAAACACATGAGCAAATATATAGGTGCCATCTTTGATTTGGATGGGGTTCTGGTTGATACGGCAATTTTTCACTATATGGCATGGAGGAAGATTGCAGATGATTTGAAGATTCCGTTCGATTTCCGGGACAATGAAAGACTAAAAGGCGTAAGCCGTATGGAATCCATGTCCATAATATTGTCGCTTGCGGAAAACAATACCCCCAGCGCCCGCTTATTTGATGAACGTGAGAAAGAGGAACTATCTGATCGAAAAAACAAAATTTATGTCGAAATGATTCAGGCCTGCAGCAATCTGGATCTACTGCCTGGAGCGATGGATACACTATGCAGACTGCGTCAAAAAGGCATAAAAATTGCACTGGGGTCTTCAAGTAAAAATGCTCCACTCATTATTGAACGGTTGGGAATAAAGGATTTTTTCGATGCGGTTATTGATGGCCGGCATGTCATAAATACAAAGCCTAATCCCGAGGTATTTCTCTTGGCTGCTAAAAAACTTGGAGTAGCACCGGAAAATTGTGTTGTCTTTGAAGATTCTGCTGCTGGAATTCAAGCAGCGCGAAGGGCGGGCATGTATTCTGTCGGAATTGGACTTTCAGAAAACTTACTCGATGCAGATTTGATATTTCCGAGAATGTTTCCGCTTCAGATACTTGAATTATTTGAATGCAGTTAGGATGTAATGTCGGCAGGAATCAGCTGTAATTTGTCGGAAAATAGCAAATGATGCTTTCATAAAAATCTATTCCGTATATCACTGTGTAGCAATTTCCTCTTTTGTGGAAGCTATTCCAGCCATTGTAGATGAATTGTATGGTGTTAATTATTTTGACAATTATCCAGTAAATGACTCACTTTCAAGCATGATGTAAATAACCCAACTGTGTATTTAAATTGTAATGAATATGCCTCGCCTCTATGTTTAGTTATGAGCGTACTTCGAAATCAAGGCAGTTGCTTTGTTTTCAGGTTGTAAATTATTGCTTTAAAAGTCTTCCGTATTCTGTCGCTCCATGAACTATATGATAGACATAAACTGTGTCACCAAGCAGTCGATAAATGCATACATATTTATCACAAACAAGCATTCGATAGTCTTGGCTTTTAAGCTCTGTATCTGGCACATAAGGGCAGGATAACGGAAATTCCTCAAGCCGTTCTAATGCATTAAGTATTCTGTCGGTTATTTTCTTTGCTGAAATTTGTCCTACCATTAACAAATGATACTCCGTAATTTCTTCAAGCTCTTTCCAAGCAGGAGCAAGTATTTCTATCTTACACTGTGGCATTATACTTCTCCTCAATGCGTTTTCGTGCTTCTCTTAATGAAACAGTTGGCTCACCCGACAGTCTTGCTCCCTCTGCAGCCATTATTTTTGAACGCAACTTCAAAATTTGCTCCCTTTTTTCAAAAGCCTCTATGCTCATAACAACTATGTCGCCCTCACCATTTTTAGTTATATAAATAGGCTCTTCTACCTCATGAGCAAGCGAGGATATTGTTCCGTAGTCATTTCTTAGTGCAGTTGAAGATTTAATTATCATATTCTCACCTCGTATTAATTATTCTGCTATCGTTCTGCTATTATTATACGATAATTCTGCCATAATACCGATAGATTTTCAAGAAATTTTTTAATCAAACTCCGAGTGGTATTACGTCATCAATAAAAAACTCGCGCTTTGCCCTTGCCAACACTATTTCCAGTACAATGGCACCTTTACCAGAATCGTTGAAACGATGATTCCCATCTATTATGAAATTTATGTGTGCTGGGTTCCACCTATTTTTCAACTTTGCTTTGAAAAAATGTATAAAAACAATGCGGCTTCCTTAGAAACAGGGTAGTTGTTTTGTTTTTCAGGGTAGAGAAAACCAACTTCAAATGTTGTATTTCTCGCGAGTTGTCTCTTTGAGTAATTTAAAAGCTGCTATTGCTCCAATTTTCCCAATGACACACAATGGACATTGTGCATCATTCGCGCAAAACCCGCAAACGTCCTTATATTTAGCTATTAGGACGAGTAAAGAGCTGGAAAGCACTGCAATCATTATGGTCTTGAGGCATTCATAGCTATATTTGAACGGGCCTTCAGGATATTGGATCAGGAATTAGGCTGGTTTGGAGATGTTGACATTTTGTCTAGAAGTAAAGAAGTGCCCATGTGTTACGGTTCGAGAGCAAAGCGGTTGCGAAGGAGCTTCTGAATAGAGTCACTATGTGATTTTGCTTTTTTCGTAACATAATGCCCCACCAATCGCAGCCACTTTTAAAAAAATTGATCACATGGACAAAGACTTGTAAAACTTGGTGTTATGACATTTGGGGCATGGGGGCAACGCGTCATCATCGTCATTAAGAACAACAATCTCGCCACACGCTGTACAGATGTATGTACCTTTACCCGGCTTTTCTCCAGTCTTAAACATATAATCACCTTCTTTCATAAAAGTGATTATACTTCTCAAAATGAAATAATTAAATATGCGAAATGGTAATTGGAAAATCAAATCTATAAGGCAGTTTAAACCCACTACTATCTTATATCTATGACTGGCGTTTTTGACTGACGTTCAACACGTTAATTGGGGCTGCTGAGCAAGGCTGAAACGTAGATATAGCCTTGCTCAGCAGCCCCCTACATTAAAGAAAAAAAGACAGGGAAGAGAAGGTATGTTCCGCTTACCGATTTTTTCAAATGCGAAATTGAACGGTATACAAAATTCATGAAAGATGAAGAGTATCTCTTTTCGTCCAGGGAACACAAAAACGGACACATTAACCGGAATACTGCACACCGGATCATAAGCGAGCTAAGAAATGTGGGCTTGAAGAAATTGGGACATATTCGCTCTGGAAAAGCTTCGGGTACCATCATTGCCAAACTCATCATGACGTCGCAATCCTTCAACACATATTTGGTCACTCAGCACCCCTGGTCAAAAATAATCCGGCGTTGACACACTCGGCTGCGGATCTCGTCTGCAACCTTCTTACCGTCCTCAAGGCTCTTTATGGAGATATCATCAGAAAGATCAAGCCATGCCTCATCTATACCATAGGGTTCAACATTTTTTGCATACTGGCGGTACAGGATAAAGGCCTTCTGCGAATAATAGGAATAGAGACCGTAATTGGGCGGCACAGTTACAAGCGCGGGACATTTATCGCGGGCTTGAAAGGTCGCCTCTGCGGTCTTTACTCCCGCTTTTTTGGCAAGTTCGTTTCGTGCGAGGATGATGTGAGATCTGCTCAAATTCGAATCTCCCACCACCGCCATAGGTACAATACGTAAGGCGGGATTTTGCTTCATCTCACAGCTGGCATAGAAGCAGTTCATATCCGAATGAAGAATAATCCTGTTGTCCATTGTGCTACCTCTATAACGAACATTTGTTCTGCCGTTCGACTATGTTAGCACGGATACTGCACTATTTCCAGTACAATGGCACCTTTACCAGAAACGTTAAACGATGATTCCATCTATTAAGAAATTGCTGTGAGTTGGTTTCCGCCTATTTTTCAACTTTGCTTTGAAAAAATGTACAAAAACAATGCGACTTCCTTAGAAACAGGATAGATGCATTGTTTTCAGGGTAGAGACCGACTTCAAATGTTGTATTTCTCACGAGCTACATCTTCGAGTAATAGAAAAGACGATATTGCTCCAATTCCGACCCAATAATGCACATTGTACTAAAATGATCACATTAGGGATCATTTTGAATGAGTTTTACTCATTCAACAAAAACTCGAAGATCGCTCTACTGAGAGGGGAGATTTAAATGAACATAGTACAACCGATCCGCGACAAGAGAAAAATTGAACAGCTGAAAGACGAACTCCGAAAAAGCGGAGACCGTGACTTTATGCTGGCGTATTTTGGTTTGAATTCCGGACTACGGATCTCCGATTACATAGGCCTGACCGTTGGAGATGTAAGAAACAAAGACAAAACCTACGTTAAAGAAAAAAAGACAGGGAAGAGAAGGTATGTTCCGCTTGCCGATTTTTTCAAACGCGAAATTGAACGGTATACAAAATTCATGAAAGATGAAGAGTATCTCCCCAGCGTCGGGTTTGCTTTTTGGCACCAAACGTTTATCCAACCCGTTAGTGCTCGCAGCAGGTAATTGACTAGGGCGTATACCTTTTCAGGTTTTAGACTTGGTTGCTTGTCGATTTCAGGTTTAATTCACAAAATAGAAATGGTTTCGGATATATTTGTCTGCTACTGTGATAAAATATTAACAAACTTGAAAACAATTGTGAAGAGAGCAAGGAGATATGTGATGTCGGTTAAGGATAATCTAAAGACAATTATGAATGTCTGCAAGATCAATGATTCGGATTTAGCTCAAGGGATCAATATTGATGAATCTATAATTAGACGTTGGAAACATGGACAGCGGAAAATTTCTTCGAATTCACCGCATCTTTATAAGCTCGCCAGTTTTTTTGCAAACATTGACCTTGACGAATATCCGAAAGTGTTCTTTAATACGATTATTCTCTCACGATTAAATGATGAAGATAAATTAGACACATCAAAATGCATGCAATCCTTGTTGGAATGGCTCGTAACCGATCAACCTAACGAATATATTTTGCATGAGAAATCAATATTTGACAAATCTCCAGTTGCCATTGCAATTAGTCGAGGCGATAAAATAACGTATGTTAATCAGGCATATCTAAATGTATTTGGTTATAATGATTTTATAGAGATTCATGACAAAAACATATCAGAATGTATTCCGCCTCTGTATCAACGTGAAATCAGTCAACAGATTCAGTCCAAATTGAAGGATCAATTAATTGTGCCAATTTCTTATGAAAGCTTTGGTTTACGAAAAGATGGAACTGGATTCCCAGCTTACATAGCGATAGAAAATATAAATCTACCTGACGGACCGGCAAATTTTATACTCATTAAAGATTTATCACAAATAGAATATCTCACAAACAAGGTATCAAATTATATGAAATCCCAGAAGCTTCAATTTGAAGTTTCAAAGTCGTTTGCCGAATCAGCAGAGATATCAAAAGACAATCAATCCATAAGAACAAGCGGGTATCCTGAGAATGGATACAAGGCAGATATGGCAAGTATATCTAAAAAGTAATTAAACGGTTTTTAACAATAGTATTGCTCTGATTGATTGGAGATAAGAATATGGAAAAAAACAACGGGAAAGAAAAACGAGCCAAAGAAGTTCAAGAGAAAACAGCAAATAAGATGTGGGAATATAACCGCAACTTGTTTGAAACAAGCATTGACTCCCTCGCAACGATAGGACCGGATGGTATAATCACAGATGTCAATTCTGCAACTGAAAAGGCTACAGGGCTTCCTAGAGAAAAGATAATCGGCACGGACTTTTCAGAATACTTTACCGAGCCTGACAAGGCTCGTGTCGGATATAAACAAATTTTTGATATTGGCAAGGTCGTTGATTATGAACTTTATCTCAAACATATCAATGGATCATCCATTCCTGTTTCATATAATGCATCCGTGTATAAAGACAATGAAGGTCAAATAATCGGAGTGTTCGCCGCTGCAAGGGATATTTCTGCAATAAAAAAATATAAAGACGAGCTTACTGATTTTGAAAAGAAGCTTGAATTACTCGTTCAACAAAAAACAGCGGAATTACTCATTGCTGATGAAGAGCTTGTCTTCCAAAGCGGAGAAAAAGCAGACAGAGCAGCAGAGTTACTTATTGCCAACAAAGAACTTGCTTTTCAAAATGAAGAAAAAGATAAACGAGCAGCGGAGCTGGTCATTGCCAACGAAGCGCTGCTCTTTCAAAACGAAGAGAAAGAGAAACGTGCAGCAGAATTAATCATTGCTAATAAAGAACTTGTTTTTCAAAATGAAGAAAAGGATAAAAGAGCAGCAGAGCTAGTCCTAGCAAATAGAGAACTCATCTTTCAGACTGGAGAGAAGGCAGACCGGGCAGCCGAATTAGTGATTGCTGATGAAGAGCTTGTCTTTCAAAGTGGAGAGAAAGCAGACAGAGCAGCAGAGTTATTTATTGCCAACAAAGAACTGGTCTTTCAAACTGGTGAGAAAGCTGACAGAGCAGCAGAGCTGATTATTGCTAATAGAGAACTTAGACATCAAAATAAAGAAAAAGAAAAGCGCGCAGCAGAGTTAATCATTGCCAACAAAGAACTGGTTTTCCAGAACGAAGAGAAAGAGAAACGAGCAGCAGAATTAATCATTGCTAATAAAGAACTTGTTTTTCAAAATGGCGAAAAGGATAAACGAGCAGCAGAGCTAGTCCTAGCAAATAGAGAACTCGTCTTTCAGACTGGAGAGAAGGCAGACAGGGCAGCCGAACTAGTGATTGCCGATAAAGAGCTTGTCTTTCAAATCGGAGAGAAGGCAGACAGGGCAGCCGAATTAGTGATTGCTGATGAAGAGCTTGTCTTTCAAATCGGAGAGAAGGCAGACAGGGCAGCAGAATTAGTGATTGCTGATGAAGAGCTTGTCTTTCAAATCGGAGAGAAAGCAGACAGAGCAGCAGAGTTACTTATTGCCAACAAAGAACTGACCTTTCAAACTGGAGAGAAAGCTGACCGGGCAGCAGAGCTGATTATTGCTAATAGAGAACTTAGACATCAAAATAAAGAAAAAGAAAAGCGCGCAGCAGAGTTACTTATTGCCAACGAAGAGCTGCTCTTTCAAAACGAAGAGAAAGAGAAACGAGCAGCAGAATTAATCATTGCTAATAAAGAACTTGTTTTTCAAAATGGCGAAAAGGATAAAAGAGCAGCAGAGCTAGTCCTAGCAAATAGAGAACTCGTCTTTCAGACTGGAGAGAAGGCAGACAGGGCAGCCGAGCTGATTATTGCTAATAGAGAACTTGTTTTTCAAAATGAAGAAAAAGATAAACGAGCAGCAGAGCTGGTCATTGCCAACGAAGAGCTTTTTATTGAACGGGAAAAAACAGAAGAGTTCAACAACCAATTGGAAACTCGCGTCACTGTGAGAACGGCTCAACTTGAATCTGTGAACAAAGAGTTGATAGAAAGAGCTCTAAAGGAATTAAAAAATCAAAATGATTTAAAGAAAACCCATTTAGCCCTTATTAAAAGTGAGGAACGATATAAAGCACTTACACAAACTTCAATTGACGGGTTCATTGTTTTGGACATAGAGGGTCGTTTTTTGGAAGTCAACGACGTCTATTGCAAAATAAGTGGATACTCCAGAGAGGCTTTACTCTCCATGAATATCAAAGATTTGGAATTTGATGAAGAGGACAAGCAAACTGACACACATATCCAAAAGATAATCAATGAGGGAGGGGATAAATTTGAAAACAGGCATCGTAAAAGCGATGGAACATTCTTCTACGTACATAATAGCGTCACTTTTATACCAAACGAAAAATTATTCATCTGCTTCCTGCATGATATCACCAATAGGAAAAAAACAGAAAAAGACCTCCTTTACATGATTTATCACGACTATCTTACGGAAATATATAATCGAAGATTTTTCGAAGAAGCACGGAAGAGACTTGATAAAGAAGAAAATCTTCCCATTTCGATTATTATGGGAGATGTTAATGGTTTGAAGTTAATCAATGATGGCTTTGGGCATTCTAAAGGGGATGAAGCACTTATTGAAATAGCTAAAATTTTAAAAAGCTGCTGTAGGAAGGAAGATATTGTTTCAAGAATCGGAGGAGACGAGTTTGGAATTTTACTTTCCAAAACTGATAGCCAATCAGCTCAACGAATATGTGACAGCATATACGATACTTGTAAAGGGTACGCGTTAGATGGGAGCTCGCTTTATCCCAGTATTTCTTTAGGACATGCAACAAAGAACTTTGAAACTGAAACGATGGATAACATTTTGACGGCCGCAGAAGAATATATGTCTAGGCACAAGATATTAGAAAGCAGAAGTGCTCACAGCGCAATAATAGCATCAATAAAAGTAATAATGTTTGAGAAAAGCCAAGAAACAGAAGAACATGCAGCGAGAATGGTACAACTATCGAAGTCAATTGGAATAGCTATGTCTCTGACAGATGACCAACTAAATGAACTTGAACTATTAGCTACTCTGCATGATATTGGGAAAATGAGTATACCTGCCGCCATTTTATCAAAGCCCGGTAAGCTTAGTGATGAGGAATGGGTTGAAATGAAAAAACATCCAGAAGTTGGCTATAGGATTGCGCAAGCAACTTCCGAGCTTGTACCCATAGCAAAATATATCCTTTGCCATCACGAAAGATGGGATGGTAAAGGATATCCTCAAGGCTTAATTGGAGAGAAAATACCACTTTTGTCTCGCATATTGGCTATTGCTGATTCGTTTGATGCTATGACCAACGATAGGTCCTATCGAGTAGCGATGACAAAGGAGGAGGCAATAGAAGAAATTAGAAGATGTTCCGGCACACAGTTTGACCCTTTTATTGCAAGGGTATTTATTGAAAAGTGTTTGGGGAAAGAGTGGAAATAGTTTAGAAAAATGAAAATAAATGTTTAGATATGTTCCCAAAACTATCCAGAGGTATTTTTTCGATATTGATACGAATAGATGTTATAAAATATATGATTATTCAAAAAAATGTCTTTTGAGACTGAAAAGAAGTATTGTGTCTCCGGCAAGGTGAATTCAGCTGATAAACTATACCTTATAGCTGAAAATTTTAAGGAAGTTAGTTCGAACACACAAGCAATTTAGCGAAATAAGTAGCTATGTTAAGGAATATGCAGGAAATCTTGGGTAAATGGGTGAAAAGTACCTACCCCAGGTCAAATGACACTATATTAAAATACAAAAATTCGACAATATGCGACTTGTTATATTATCCTAATTTTCAAATAAATTTATTAAGCACTCTCAGAGGCTACAGCTACTGTACATTCCAGATGGGGAGCTTGTGTTATTAATGTTAAAGGAGGAAAAGCTGTGTTTTTGGGAAAATTTAAAATACGCCAAAAGCTTTATTTAGGATTTGGGATTATTGTACTAATCATGCTTGTGTTGCTTGGTTATACATATATGAATTTCAAAAAAGAATCTCAGGCTGTTGGTACTAACCTAT
>Ga0209125_1001074_pt1 | contig 28497 bp, 28 predicted proteins | sample BarGraIncub1131A_FD_184503 | JGI IMG/M metagenome (GOLD analysis project Ga0209125, IMG submission 184503) | Arctic peat soil microbial communities from Barrow, Alaska - Barrow Graham LP Incubations 11-31A (SPAdes) (version 2) | ecosystem: Environmental > Terrestrial > Soil > Wetlands > Peat... | reverse complement strand
TGTGACGCCGCGTGGCAGATGGTCTCGGCGGAATATCGGCGCGACGTCCGCTTCCTCGAAAACGTCGTTCCAATCAATGCATTTCGGGTAGAGTCAGTGTGAGAGTTACACCCAATGTTCTCTATGAGACTGCTCAAGCCCGAGGTGGGTAGGCTCGCTCTTGCGGTCATTGAGGAGGGCGATATCACCGCAGAAAGCGTCACGCACCTGCCAGGAGCATGCGTCACAGAGTACATAGCGCCAGAGTCTAACCGTGAGGTCCAGCGCAAGAATGCCTCGGAAGCGGTCAAACTGAACACTCGAAACCTGTTGCAGGAAATCCGAACTGGTGGACTGAAGACATGACCGATCAACCGCTCAAGGGTGCGGCCGCTGAGGAGGCGCTCCGCAACTACTTCCTCAGCATCGGCTATTACGTCGTTCGGGGGAGCAAGTTCACCTTTAATCGTTTCGACGTGACCGACGTCGACCTTTGGCTCTACGCACGCAATTCTCCTCTGAGCCGCGAGCGAGTTTGCGTGGACATAAAGAACAAGAAAACGCCACAAGCGCTCGAGCGCATTTTTTGGGCGAAGGGGCTGCAGGCAGTGCTGGGATTAGATTCCTGCATCGTCGCGACAACTGACACTCGCTTGGATGTCAGCGAGTTTGGGCTGCAGCACAATGTCAAAGTTCTAGATGGTAAGTTTTTGTCTCGCTTGACGAAGAGCCCTCGCAGTCATATGGAGCGCATAAGCGAGGAAGTGTTTCTCGCAGACATCGAAAAGGGGTCATTGGGGCGCCTCAGTGGTGATTGGCGGGGACGCTACGAAGTGAGCAAATCTCGCTTGCTTCATTCCCTAAACTTCGATGGATGTAATGCCTGGCTTGCAGACATTGACTATCTATTTTCCCAGATAGCATCCGGTATTGAAGCGTGGCGGCTACTCTACGCATCCTGCTCGCACCTGCTGATCGCCGTGGATTTCATTTTGAGAGAACTCGTAACGGCCGATCAAGAACAGCGTCGCCAAGTGATCGAGCGCGGCATTAGGTATGGCGTGTCCGGGCAAGCGTTTACGGAGAATGTTGGACGTATGGCTGCCGTTCTGGTGGAGAGCGTTGCAGCCCAACCCGGCTTGTCAGAGATGTTGCAGCGGGAGCTTCGAGCACAGGCCGGGTGCGTAAAGGCTGATCTCTTGGCCGAGTTTTTCTCAAAGAACTCTGCCAGCGCGGGCTTGTTCGAAGTTGCTTTGGCTTTTGAAGCAGCAGCCTTTTCACCCCACGTCGCTGAGCCGTCGACAATGCCTCCGACGTCTCAGTCGGTCATCGGTGTCCTTGCCGACTTTTGCGGAATAAATCGTAAAATCGCACTTGCCTAAAGTGGCGCGGGGAGAACCCAAGGATATATACATTGGCAATCAAACGAAAGATGCGCAACGTCTGCGGCTGCAGGCGTCGTTTCTTGGTTAATCGGGGAGAGCGCGGTTTATGCCCGGCCACCCCGCCTTGGCAGCATATCGGCGCTGGTCGTCCATATCGTGACAGTGGCAGCCAGAATCCCCCTTCGGCTAACGCTGCGACCGGTGTAGCGGATACAGATACACTCTCAACTTGACCTTAAACCTTTTGTTGCAGGGTGCTCGGAATGACGCTTAAAAAGGAAAACTACCGCAATCGAATCCTGAAGACATATTCGATCATTGTCGATTTCGATGGCGAACCTCGCCGAGAGAATGTCCCATCTCCTGTTGAAGGGGAAACCTTCAAGCACTGGCGTCTTCGCGTACTCGGCGACCAAGTAACAAATGTAACCATTCATGGGCCATGGGAGCCACCCCCGCAGACGCGGATCAGCACGATCCAGAGGTGGTCGAAGGACTTACCTTTGGAGAAAACGTTCAAGGCGCTGATCGCCGATAAGAAAAAAGCGGTCAAAGAAACGGAAGCAGTAAAGCGGGCCTACGTATCCTTTCCAAAAGAGTCATTGGAAGACTTGATCGACGAACTTGCGGATAGCACAGAACCTGCAGTTCTCGAATTCTTTCAGGAATTTCTGGATAAAACCTTGTCAGAAGTCGATACAGAGGAGTTGCTTCGTTGCTTGATCCAGCGCTTCAACGATAACTCCAGGAGCCTGCGCGCGGCTAGGGGCAAAGGCTAAGAGGGTACGGCAAGCTTCAGCTTGCCGTACCGGCGGGTTCGTGTCAAAGGTTCTTCCCGGTGATCAGGTGCGAGGGGGAAATCGTTCGATAATCGGCAGGCGGCTTGCCGATAACGCGTCCTTGGGTCACCACACCGGTTCCTTCTCCTTGGTTTCCGGCTGGCTGGATCTCTCGCCGCCATCATCTGCCTCCGCAGGCACAACTAGCCCCACCGGGCGCACCCGGATATCGCCGTTATCTAGCACGCGGAGCGTAACGTATCGCCCCACCTCAAGCCCGGCAGCAGCAAGTAACGAGGCGGGAACACGCAAACCCGTGGAATTTCCCCAGCGACACAGGCGGACTGACATTTTTTACCTCACGTATAGCCAATGAATACAACTGAAATTGGCGTCGCTCCGTGCTGTCCGGCGGGGAAGAACCGGCGGCGCAGGCCGGTTGGTACGGTTACCGGTCAAGACGCCCTTTTTCGTTGGCAAACGCGGCTCCGGGAGGCCAGTAATAGGACGTTCCGAAGGCCCACGCAGGCACTGGCACAATATTCCCAGGTGTCAGGATTTCCGCTAGATCCACCAGAGGAAGCTTGTCAGGGCGACGTTCGCCATTCATATCGATCCCAGTTTTTTCCAGGATGGAACCGTTGTATTTCCAGACCGTCGTCCGACTAAAGTGGTCGCTCAAGGATTCTCCGTTCAACCACAGTAGGTACGCCCGACGTTCGGCTCGGGAAAGCACGGCCTGTTCGTCCTCGGTAAGCAGGGGCTGAATGGCATTGCGGATGTTGTACTTGCCAAGAATCTCGAAGAACAAGGCATCGACATCCACTTCGGCCCAACACATGACATAGCCTAGGCCACGTTGTTTCAGGCCTTGGGAAAACAGCTTGATCTCCACCCGTATGGAGCCATCTGCCATTTCCATAATTTTGGCCTGATAGGTGCCAAGTCCTTTCCATTCTCCGGCGAGGACCACCGCTTTGTCGTACACCGTAGCCCCGTGGTAAACAGAGCGGCGTTTCTCCGTATGACCCAGGCTAATACAGCTCTCGGAATCACGGTGCTTGCCTACGCGGTTGTTCTTGTCGATGGCGTCGATGATCGGCAGCTTGGCAGACGAGGGGCACCCAAAGTTACCTGTCAGGTGCGTTTCTGTCAGCCCTACCTGGCCGGTACGCCATTGATCGCGCTCATCGGGCGTCACAATGAGCCCGTGCTTCCCAGTCTGCTGGTCAAACGCTGCATAGGTGTAGTCCAACATGTCCGCATGACCGAAGAAGTTGTGCTTCTGGAGCAGCTTTGGCGGGCAGCAGTCGATTTCCAGCATACAGGCCGACCCATCGTTCTGAATTTCCTTGGATCGCGTATAGACATCCGCCAAGTTCCGCTTGCTACGTGGCTTGAACGCGCTGGCACCCACCGGAACAACGGAATACTCATCGACTGCCTTGTAGAACAGATCCCCAATGGCCTTATGTTCCAGGGGGCCCTTTACGGTAATCCGGTCAATATGGATATGTCCAGCAAGTAGATTATTACTGGGATTGGTCTTCATCGTGTTAGGCATCATCGGTCCGCAGTGTGGTTGTATGGTGAGTACAAATTGCGAACAAAAGTGAGTTGGTATAGCTAATGTGATGCCGCGCGGCCGAAAGATCACCCCTCTGGACCGCGCGCATTGGCACCCCGCAACTACCAACCTTGCAGGTCGAAATCGTCGATACCGCAATCATCGGGGCCAAGCTCGTCCGGCGCGGAATCATCGACCGCCATGCCTTCCCTCTCGTCGGGGTGCGCAAAGCCGGCAGCGACGCCTCCGAGGCAACGTGGGCGTGTTGCCCATGCATCGTTAGCGCGCTGATTGGTAGGCCCGACCTGCGTATCAAGGTTGTCCAGACTTTCCCACAAGATGGCGCACTTCAACCCGAGCTTGGTCTGTCTTGGCCGACCATTACAGAGCGCGGTTGGGGAGCGCGACGTAATCAGGCGAGGGACACCTTCGGGGCAAAGTGAGCAGGTGCCGCCTTCGTGGCTAAAATCTACCGGTCTATCCAAGGACGAAACGAGTCCGGGATTGTCTGAAAGAAGCTCCTCGAGCGCTTCAAGGGCGTGCCCATAGGCAATTTCAGCTCGCATCCACAGCGGCTTCCACTGATATAGCCCGACACAGTCCGCAACCTCGAGTCTGGCATTAGGTCTTCTACTATGGAGGGCTTCTGCCCGTCCGTTGAGAAGATCAGCCTGTCTGAGCCTTTCGACGTAAGACCTGAATTCGGAAGCGGCGAAGCGGTCTGGTGGTGGAATTCTATGCTCCCGTACCTGGTCTTCGTATTTGCGCCACTCGTCCAGAGTAACCGCGCGTTTGATGTCTCGTTCCGATGCTGTTGTGCCAGCTTGGAATTGTTCCAGCAGGCGTTCAATTAGTGCTCTGCGTTTTATGTCGTTCATGATCGTCCCCAATGCGGTACAAGAAATGGTGGCGACGGCCCGCACTGGTGCAGCAGGCGTCGCGGATTTGGTGTCTGTTCAGATCACTCTCCACTCGCCCTCAAACCAGGTCACTTCATCTTTGATGCCAGGCTCAACCGGGACAGAGCCAATACCACGCGACATCGGGATTCCTGGGGTGGCCGGGGTGTCGGGCAAGCAAGAGGGCTGGTCCAATTGTTTACAGCCTGCAGGGTGGCGAGGACCGCCCTCACGCTCGGCGAACGTTGTCCACCTCATCTGCCAACAGCTGCGCTCTTCTTCCGTGACGAACTCGGGGGTCTCGCCGGATTCAAGAAACGCCAGACCACGCTTAAGCTCCTCAATTATTGCCGGCGCGGTTACCTCACAAAGCACCAGCTTGCGCAGGTCACCCTTGGGCTCCCAACGCCGGTCATATTGCAACTGGTAGCCCACGGATCGCCGGTTTGCCTTGCTTTGATTCGGACGGCGATCGATCTCCGTGTCGGTGGCGTCAAGAATCGACGATCTATGGCGGGAGAGCGTGTGCGGAGGCAGGAAGTCACGCGGATGCTCGCCTGCCTGATAACGTTCCAGCGTGGCGGCAGCTTCTGGACTGAGCTTTGTCGCGTCCGGCGCTTCCGCCCGCTGACCGAGGCCGGCTTTTTCCCAGACGGAATCAATTAGCGCCTTCAAGCTCTCTGCCGTCCAGTTATTAGGATGAGAAAGCCCATCGGCCTTCAAGGTCTCCGCAGTCAGGAGCAGTTCATTGCGGGCATGGTGCTTGATGGCGTCCCTGATCTTCGGCAGATACAGCCTAGCCTCAGGTGACATTTGACTGGGTTTCCTGTCTCGCTTGGCCCGCGACGCGATCTGGTCGATCTTCCCGTATTGCCGGAAATGATTGCCGTCCTTCAGCGTAACAAGCAAGCCAGGGCTTCCGTTGCTTTCCCAGTACTGGACATCGCTAACGGCTACGTCATGCCTGCTGCTTGCTAGACGAAGGCCATCAAACACGTCCTTGGTCCGCTTTTGCACGCAGCGGAGGGCCTTCGGGCTAGCGGTAGGCGAGTGCCAGGTCAATTCCACCAACTCAACCTTGGTCTCCCTGAAAAACCGCTCGATCTCTTCAGGTTTGAAGGCCAGTACAGTCAGAACTACCTTGCAGAGCAGCTTGGCACAGACCAGTTCCAGATCAATTGAGTCTAGGCCGGCATGCATATAATTGTGCCCAACCGTTGCCGAGGCCAGCGGGATCTTGATGCCGACAAATGCATTAGGAATGCCTGCCACATCCGCTACCTTGTACTGCAATTCCATCTGAACGCAGGTAATCGGGCTATTGATGTAGGTTGAAGTCGGCGTGGTTTTTGATGCGGAAAACCGCGAGTACGTGACGATGGAAAGACACGTCTGGTGGTGGGGTTCGACCGGTCCAAGCCGGCCTGTGGCGATAAATAGATCAATCATGGATGTAAATAAGTGTCGTATTGGTGATGGTTGTTGATCGGCGGCGCTGTTGCTGTCCGTCGTCCGTTGAATGGTTGTCCTGGTCGCAAACCTGCCGCGCCCTTCCCGCCGTGCCGCTACAAAGCCCCCTCCGGTTTCCACCAGAGAGGTGAAAACCGTTGTGCTGCAAGGGTTTGATCGGGGTGAGTGCATGAGCCAGGATGTAGCGGCGTAGCGGCTCAATCGGAGTGCTTGATGACATACCGGGCAAAGGCATCCTCGAACTGTTCAAGTTCATAGCCTTTGGCAATACCTTGGATATGACGAATGTTCTTGCTGTGGATGCCAAATTTGTGGAGTCGAGCCGCGAGGTCGCTCTGCGATAGGGGCCTACCACGGTCGACCGTTCCCCAAGGCTTCTCAAGGTCAGCGCACAGTGCTCGAATCAAATCGGCAGAGCGAAGCTTTTTCTGCCGTGCGTCTGCAAATGTTCGTTGAATGTCTTCCAGCAGCAGTTCGTCGAGAGATTTCTCGTCTTGAGGCGCTTTCGACAATTCCAGAGCGGCATCCAGCGCTGCTTCGTGCCACTCGTCACCGATGCACTCTGCGATGGCGAGCAGTGGCCCCCAGTTGTCGGCTGCGCGGTCATTACCCAACTCGGGAGGCTCGAAGGTTGCCTGCGCAATTCGCTCCTGGTTGTCGTTGACCCACTTTGAGATTTGCGCTTTCAGAATCACCAGTTCCCGCGTTTCCGTGTTTCCCAAACGCTCTACCTTCTGGTCCATGCGTTTACGCATCAGTGAAATGACGATTGACCGATCCAGGATCGTTTCCGACGGCAGCCCGATCATCATCAACACCTTGGCGCAGAACGTCCGAAAGCGCTTGCTGCGCCCACCAACGCAACGTATCGCATAGGCTGCTGCGCGGGTGTGACCCGAATTGATGATTCCGGTCAGTTCGGTTGAGATGTCCAAAAAAGTATCGGCCTCATCAATCAAGATCGTCGGGCTGTTCTCCTCGATTTCACGGAAGAGCGCGGCAGCAGAAATGCTCGAACTCTGAATCGCCTGATAGACCAAAAAGGCCAACAAAGCCCCTAATGTCGTCTTGCCACAACGCTTGACCGGCGAAGAAATCAAAAGAATGGGGGCAATCTGCGCAAACGGAATCGTGTAGGTGAAGAAGATCCAAAGCGCGATTGCAACGGCCTGCTGCCGTGACAGGACCGTATGCTTCATGATCTTCTTGATGAGCTTCTTGAGCAGATATCGAGCATCGACAGGATGCGGCCACTCGACGACACCATTACTGAGTTCGGACACGTTGCCGGTGCGGCTCACCACCTTAAGAATCCGGCGTGCTACGGCGTCGAGACCCCGCTGAAGGTGCAGGTCATTGAACGATGCGTAGACCGGCCCCTGGTCGGCGTTATTGAGGTAGGCGATTTGCGTGCCGGTATTATTGGCAACTGCAATCAACCCCTCGCCTTGATTGGCAGATGGTGGGGCGTTGAGGCAGAGCACCCGTTGGTGATCTGGGTACGCTTCAGCGAGCGCTTGACAGACATGGCTGAGGTTGGGTACCTCGCAGGCCGCTACAACGCCACCACCCGTTGCCAGATAAAGGGTGCATCCGCTAGCAACATCAAGAACGATCAGAATCTGGCCTGCGCTTGGGGAGCCAATCCTGACAAAGCAGCCCGTGTTCTCTAGGTCGTTAACGTATGTCCGGATCTCCCTGCCATCTGGTTCGAGATGCAGAAGCATCGTGTTGACGTGATTTCCGTTTGCGTCGTGAATTCGTGAGAGGATCGCGCCGTTGAAACAAACGCCATCTTTTTCATAAAATCCCGTATATACGAGGCAAGGGACGTCCTCGATGGCATGCTTATTGAGATAGACGTGGCCGGGTCGGCAAGGAAAGGCGTCAGCCAGAATTGATGTGTGGGTTAATTCCTTGACGGGCGCATCGCCGTTGTCCTGGGTTGCCGGGCCACATTTGAAGAGGTTAGACATTCTTAACTCCTTGGAGGGTTGCCATCGCCTCGCGGAGCTCACCTACGTTCCATGCAGATACACGCGCGGAAAGCCTCTTGGGGGGAGGCAGTGTCCCGTCTTGGACACGCCGTCTGACCGTTGATCCAGAGTAGCCCAATAGCGCTTCAACTATAGGCTGACGGACACTGGCGGAAGCTGGGAGTTGGTCGAAATAACGAAGCGCCGGTGAAATTCCGGCATTATCAAAAACCAACTTCCGGTTTAAGACCCATCCCTTCAGGGAGTATCCGGGTTTGGTCAGGGTGTGTGCTGCCCCGCCCAAATCCTTGTTCTGAGGCAGTTCGCTGTTCAGGCGAACTAGACGATCACTACGCGCACCGGACGCGTCGTGGATGTGCTTACTCTTGGGGCTCATTTGTCTTGTTCCTTGAAAAAGTGACAAGACAAATTGTGATTGAGCGTTTCTAGTGCGTCAGATTTGCGGAAACGTCCTCTTGGCAAGGAGTTTCATTGAGCGAGTGAAAAATTAAGGAGTGTCCATTGAGCGTTAGTTTTGCATTCGCTTAATGGGCGGATACGACCTCAGCTTTTTTCGCTGCCCGACGGCCACCAGGAGACCGATGGCCTGGATCGTGGGTAATTTTTTGAATTGTCGCGGCACAGACGTGTTTCTCTGCAAAAGAACTATCTATTTCTTTCGCAAGGTCTTTGCACAACTGCGTATGCGACTTGGGGGGATCCGAGCGATACATTTCGTTGAGCTTTCGTTGCCAACGGTCGTTTCTCTCCTTGAAGCGCAGTTGTTTAGGGAGCGTGGCGGAATCTGAGTCGGCGAAAGTTGTTGCTCGTACTTCGTCAAGGTTTCCCAAAAACAATACAGGTCTTCCTTCTCGGTTCATTTTTCCAGTGAGATAAAGGTGCTCTTCGCTGAAGATCGGCCGTGCGGGCAGTTTTGTTGCTGCAGTTTTGCGCTCTTTATTTCTTTCCTCGTCTCTTGCATATTTAAGATTAAATTTCATTTGACGAGGAGTAGGTGGCGACTTTAAGCGTCCTTCCAGTAGCTTAAAGGTCTGCTCGTCAAGCGAAATAACTGTTGGAGGCTCGGTTTCCCCTGCATCAGTTCCCCAATCATCAGATTCACTGCTTGGGGGAGGGGGAGCGATACCGACCTCCGGCAAGCATAGAAATTCTGGCGGGCTCATTGCTTTGTTCATTTGTGGGGGCTGTATGCTCCGTGAGCTACGAATTATTTGCTCGAGCTTGTCGCGGTCGAGGCAGTAATCACGACCCAATTCAAGGCCAATACCAATAGGAAAGCCTGTTTTTCCGCTATCTAACAAGGCTTGCGTGACTTCGTTCTGCTCCAAAAAGTCAAGCAGCCTAAGACTGCACGCATCAAATATTAAAACTGAATACTCTTCAATTGCCTTGCCTAAGAATGGGCCGAAAGCCGTGGCTTTTCTCCTTGCTGCTGCCCCGTTGTCACTCTTCAAGTAGTACCATTTCGACGAGTATTTTCTTAGCGCCGTCGAGAGGTAAATGAACGGCAATGGACGCTTGTCATTACGGGCTACTTTGTATTCAGTTGTTTCAGTGTTGCCTTTCGGTTCTTTCATGGCGCCTCTCAAACGACAGCTGCTGTTTCGTTAACATCGAGGAAATCGGCCCAAGCCGTGAGCATGCTTCTGCGCTGGTCCGCGTATTCAGCACGGTTATACACAGCTCGAATTCCCTGCGCCGTATGGTTAAGCGCTTTTTCAATTACATCCGATGGCCAGTTGAATTCATGTAATAAGGTCGATCCTGTTCGCCGCGAATCATGAACCGTGAAGGGCTTTAAACTAAAATATGCCGCACGCTTCAGAGCTTCATTTAGGGTCGTGTTACCGAGCGGCTTTCCTTTGTTTCCGGGAAAAATGAATGGCGATGAACATCCAATCCTCTGTGCTTCGCTCAGTACAGAGAGAGCTTGAGTTGATAGATAAACACGGTGAGGCTTTCGGTTTTTTGTGCGTTGGGCAGGGATGTCCCATTCGCTGCGCTCGAAACTGATTTCGTCCCAAGTCGCATTGATCGCCTCTCCTTTGCGGACGAGTGTCAAATATATTAGGCGAAGAGCGAGTCCGACTGTGGGCGATATTTGGTCAGAGCGAAGGGCTGGCCATAGTATCTTTAGCTCATCTCGCGTGAGCGCGCGTTCGCGGCTCTTTTTCTCGGCAATAGTTTTGGGCTTGATACAGCTTGCCGGATTATGCTTTGCGAGGCGCCGATCAATGGCGAAATCAAACATTCTGCGTATCGTGGCAAGAACTTCGCGCGCGGAAGCGGGGGCGGATTCTTTATCAGGTCGGCGTGGCTTTGCCTTAATTGCGTCGCACATCGCCAGAACGTCGTCAGGGGTAATCTCGTGAAGTTGCAGTCTCCCGAGTTTTGGCGTGATGTAGGCGTCAAGATGCCATCGGCGCCCATCCACTGACCGACCACGTTCCGCAAGGTCCGCATAGTAGAGTTCGCCAAGCTGGGCCACCGTGTTTGCTTGAAGAGACTCCCTTTTTTGCCGCTGCTTTTCGCGGGCCACGTCAATGCCGCCGAAAATTTCTGCGCGTCGTTTAAGTGCCTCTTCGCTAGCCCTTTTTATTGAAAGCTCTGGGTAGCGACCGATTGTGAGTTCGCGCTGCCTGCCGTTGAATCGGTAACGAAGAATCCAACTTGCGGTCCCGTTGGCTGAGTGGGTAAACGTGAGCCCGTTACCAAAAGCCTTTGCTATGGGCTTGCCGGCCTTGATCCAGTTCCGAATATGGACATCGGTCAATCTTGGCATGTTGCACCTCCAATGCGTGTAGCATAAAGCATCTAGCTACTCATGTGACTACTCGCATTGTATGCGCTCTTGTGGCTGCTTGTGAACTCCATTGAATTCTAAACTTATTAATAATCAATGGAGTGACTTCGCTAGAGATTTCTTGTGAGCCCGTGTGAACTACTGTTGAATGTTGTAGGTGGCGATGTGCAGGAGGGGCGGCATAGTGCCTTCAGGATACAGCGAGCATTCTTTCCAGCGCCAGCTTGGCGAGCACCGCTTCGTGCGCCGGCACACGGATCTGGTTGACGATACGGCCGTCGGCCAGATTTTCCAGCGTCCAGGCTAGATGCTGCGGGTCGATGCGCTGCATCGTCGAGCACATACAGATGGTCGGTGCCATGAACTGGACAATCTTGCCCTCAGGCTTCACTTCTTCGGCCAGACGGTTGACCAGATTGAGTTCGGTGCCGACCAGCCAGCGCGTATTCGGCGCGGCGTCCTTGATTGTCCTGACGATGTATTCGGTCGAGCCGACATAGTCCGACTGTTTGCACACTTCGTAGCGGCATTCAGGGTGGGAAATGACCAGGCCGTCCGGATGCTGGTTACGGAACTTTAGGATGTGCGCTGGCTGGAACATCTGGTGCACCGAGCAGTGCCCCTTCCAGAGCAGCAGTTTGGCCTTGCGAATCTGCTCCGGGGTGAGTCCGCCCATCTCAAGATCAGGGTCCCAGACCATCATGTCGTCGAGCGCGATGCCCATCTGCGCGCCGCTCCAGCGGCCGAGGTGCTGGTCAGGGAAGAAGAGGATTTTTTCGCGGCGCGCGAAAGCCCAGGCGGCGATCTTTTGGGCGTTCGACGACGTGCATACGATGCCGCCGTGTTCTCCGCAAAAGGCCTTGAGATCGGCGGCGGAGTTGATATAGGTGACCGGGGTGACCTGTTCGTCGGCGTTCAGTACTTCGCCGAGCTCGCGCCAACAACGTTCCACCTTGGCCAGACTGGCCATGTCGGCCATTGAGCAGCCGGCCGCGAGGTCGGGCAGGATGGATTTCTGCTGCGGCGTGGACATGATGTCGGCGACTTCCGCCATGAAATGCACGCCGCAGAAAACGATGTATTCCGCATCTGCCTGTGCGGCGAGACGGGAAAGCTTCAGCGAGTCGCCGGTCAGATCGGCGTACTGGTAAACGTCGGGGCGCTGGTAGTGGTGGCAGAGCAGGACGGCCTTCTTGCCGAGCCGTGCGCGTGCTGCGCGAATACGGTCATGGCAGGCCTCGTCCTGCAATTGGTTGAATTTGTCGAAGGTGATGGTGGCGGTTTGCATGACGAATATCTCGGATCAGTACCAAGAGAAATAGCGACGGACTACCAGGGGTAGGAACCGAAGACAGCGGTATCGGGGAGGTGTTGCGTTTGCGGCTTCAGCTGTGCCACGGCAAGCCGGCGCGGCGCCAGCCGCCAACCTTGCCGCGTTGGCCTTTGGCATCCTTGTCGCCTTCGAAACCTTCAAGTACGTTGAAACATTCTGCATAGCCCGTTTCGGTGGCCGTCTTGGCAGCGTTGTGCGAACGAGCGCCGCTGCGGCAGATAAACATGACCAGTGCTTCAGGGTCGACTTGGCGCTGCAGTTGCATTAGAAAATCGGCGTTGGGTTGATTTCCGGGGTAGCTCATCCACTCGATTTCTATGGCGCCGGGGATGCGGCCGATCCAATCCCATTCGGCGCGGGTGCGCACGTCGACCAGTTTGGCGCCGGGCGCCAGTTGCCATATCTCGAAGGCTTCCTCAGGGGTGAGTGCGCCAGCGTAGGGCAACCCCAGTTCGCGGGCGCGCGCCTGAGCAAGATTGAGGAGGTCGGTTAGTTTTCCCATGGAGGCTTGAAGCGCGGGCGTGGAAGAGATGCTCAGTATAAATCACTTGCTACGCTTGCGCAGGCGGGAAGCAGTCCCTGATTGGTTGCACCACAACGGTGCAAATGGCGTCTGGTTTGCACTCCTGAGGTGCGTCGCAAAAAGCTCGGGAAAACAAATTTCCTTATGGCACAATGTCGCGTTCGCTGCGCATGAAATGGCATGGTTTCTGCTAGTTTGCGGAGCATTAATTTTCGACTGTCGCCGGAATCACCGGCACCTGCTTAGGAGACTTTGCAATGGCAAGCCCGCAAGACGTAATCAAGCTGGTCAAGGAAAACGACGCTAAGTTCGTCGATTTCCGTTTTACTGACACCCGCGGCAAAGAACAGCACGTTACCGTGCCGGTCAGCGCTTTCGACGAAGACAAGTTTGACTCCGGTCACGCTTTTGACGGTTCCTCGATTTCCGGCTGGAAAGGCATTCAGGCTTCCGACATGCTGCTCATGCCGGATCCGGATACCGCCTACGTTGATCCCTTCTTCGACGAAACCACGATCGTTATCACTTGCGACGTCGTCGACCCAGCCGACGGCCGGGGCTACGACCGCGACCCGCGTTCGATCGCCAAGCGCGCTGAAGCGTATCTGAAGTCCTCTGGCATCGGCGATACCGCCTACTTCGGCCCGGAACCCGAATTCTTCATCTTCGACTCCGTCGAATGGAGCGTCGATATGTCCGGCTGCAACGTCAAAATCTACTCGCAGGAAGCGGCATGGACGTCCGGCGAAAAGACCGAAGGCGGCGGCGGCTCTGGCCACCGTCCGACCGTCAAGGGGGGCTACTTCCCCGTTCCCCCCGTCGATAGCCTGCATGACATCCGCTCGGCCATGGTCCTGACGCTCGAAGCGATCGGCGTGCCGGTCGAAGTGCATCATCACGAAGTGGCAACCGCCGGCCAGTGCGAAATCGGCACCCTGTTTAGCACGCTGACCAAGCGCGCCGACTGGACGCAGATGCTCAAGTATGTGGTGCACAACACCGCCCATCAGTACGGCAAGACGGCGACTTTCATGCCAAAGCCGATTGTTGGCGACAACGGTTCGGGCATGCACGTGCACCAGTCAATCTGGAAAGACGGCAAGAACCTGTTCGCCGGCAACGGCTACGCTGGTCTGTCCGAACTCGCGCTCTTCTACATCGGCGGCATCATCAAGCACGCCAAGGCGCTCAATGCCATCACCAATCCGGGTACCAATTCGTACCGTCGTCTGGTGCCGCACTTTGAAGCGCCGGTCAAACTGGCTTATTCGGCGAAGAACCGTTCGGCTTCGATCCGCGTCCCGCACGTCGCTTCGGACAAGGGCCGTCGTATCGAAACCCGTTTCCCGGATCCGATCGCCAACCCGTACCTGTGCTTCTCCGCGTTGCTGATGGCCGGTCTGGACGGTATCGTTAACAAAATCCACCCCGGCGATCCGGCCGACAAGAACCTCTACGATCTGCCGCCGGAAGAAGATGCCAAGATCCCAACCGTGTGCGCCAGCCTCGACGAAGCCCTGGACGCGCTCGACAAGGATCGCGAGTTCCTGACCCGTGGCGGTGTCTTCTCCAGCGACTGGATCGATGCTTACATCGAACTGAAGATGGAAGAAGTGAACAAGGTTCGCATGACGACCCACCCGGTCGAATTCGACATGTATTACAGCTGCTGATCGGGCAGTCAGAAAAAGACGGGCTTGCCCGTCTTTTTTTTGTCCACCATCCGTGCGGCGCCTGCGTTTGTAATACATCGGGTCATCCCGTACACTGGTATTTGCCCATGAAATCCTGGGCTGGCAGTAACAAATGGACAGGACAACGATGAAACCGCAAGGCCTGCATTTCTCGCTCACGCTGCTCGCGCTGGTCGCACTACCTGCGCAAGCTGATATCTTCAAATGTGCCGATGCCGACGGCCATGTAACCTACTCCAACGTGGCTTCGAAGAACTGTAAGAAACTCAACCTCGACCCGGTGAGTTCCGCGCCGGCAGCCAAGGCCGCGGCCAGAACGCCAACGCCGACCGCCTTCCCGAAGGTCGACGACAACACGCAGAAGGCGCGCGATACCGACCGCCGACGCATTCTCGAGAGCGAGTTGGCTGCCGAGCAGAGGAATCTCGAGCAGGCGAAGAAGGACCTCGCCGAGCAAGAGGCGGTACGCTCCGGCGATGAACGCAATTACCAGCGCGTGCTCGATCGCCTGCAACCATTCAAGGACAAGGTGGCCTTGCACGAGCGCAACATTGAGGCGATCCGGAAGGAAATCGCCAATCTCCACTGATTGGCTAGTGGTGCGCTTCTTGCTAAGCTGCGCGCATGCCTGATACCCATTTCACTTCGTTCAACCCGTTCAGCGGGCTCGACCTGTTGTCGGCGGCCGTGGTTCTGCTCGACGATCAGTTGGCCATCCGATACATGAATCCGGCCGCGGAAAATCTGCTTGCAGCCAGCGTCAAGGTGCTTGCCGGCAGGCCCTTGTCCAGTGTCGTGGCTTATTCGCAAACCCTGGAGGCGGCGCTGGACAACGCCTTGCATCATGACTGGAGCTATACCGGGCAGAACATCCAGCTCAAGCGCGGCGATGGCGATGGCGATGGGGAAGTTCTGCACCTGAACTGTACGGTGAGCCCGACTGAGGCGCCGGGCGCGCGCTTGCTGATCGAGCTGTGGCCGATTGACCAGCAGTTGAAAGCGACGCGCGAAGAGCGTCTGATCGAGCAACAGCAGGCCAACAGAGAACTGATCCGCAATCTGGCGCATGAAATCAAGAACCCGCTGGGCGGCATTCGGGGCGCGGCGCAACTGCTCGAACACGAACTGAATAACCCCGGCCTGCGCGAGTACACTCAGGTCATCATTAAGGAGGCTGATCGGCTGCAGGACCTGATGCAGCGCCTACTGTCGCCGCATCGCCCGATGCAGCCGGGGCCGGTGAATATTCACGAAATTCTGGAGCGCGTGCGCAGCCTCTTGACGGCTGAATTTCCACTGACGCTGAAGGTGCGGCGCGATTACGACACCAGCCTGCCGGATCTGGTCGGCGATCGCGAACAACTGATTCAGGCGATCCTCAATATCGCACGCAACGCGGCGCAGGCGATCATGGGCCAGCTCGGCGGCGGTGCAGTGAATATGGGGCAGATTATCCTGCGCACCCGCGCTGTTCGTCAGGTCACGCTGGTCAAACGGCGCTATCGTCTGGCCCTCGAGCTGCAGGTGATCGACAATGGTCCAGGCATCCTCGACGATATCCGCGAGCGGATGTTCTACCCCCTGGTGTCCGGTCGTGAAGGAGGCAGCGGACTTGGCCTGACGCTGGCGCAGAGCTTCGTGCAGCAGCATCAGGGAACGATCGAGTGCGAGAGCCGGCCAGGCTACACCTGCTTCACGATTCGCATGCCGCTCGGCAAGTCCTGATGGCAGGTTACTTGCTAGTAGTAGCGACAACTTCTTACGCCGCCTGAGGAATCAATGAAACCTGTTTGGATCGTCGACGACGATAGGTCTATCCGTTGGGTGCTCGAAAAAACCTTGGCCCGGGAGCAGATCCCGTTCAAGAGCTTCGCCTCGGCGACCGAGGCCCTGTCGCAACTCGATGCTGGGACTGAGCCGCCGCAGGTGCTGGTGTCCGACATCCGTATGCCCGGGCAGTCCGGGCTCGATTTGCTGCAGCAAGTCAAGGAGCGTTTCCCGTCGCTGCCGGTCATCATCATGACGGCCTACTCCGACTTGGAGAGCGCGGTCGCGGCGTTTCAGGGCGGGGCGTTCGAGTATCTGCCGAAGCCTTTCGACGTCGATCAGGCGTTGGAACTCATCCGTCGAGCGATCGATGAAAGTTCGCACCAAAGCGGTGCACGGGAGGAGGTCGGGCTGACGCCGGAGATTCTCGGCCAAGCGCCGGCCATGCAAGAAGTCTTCCGCGCCATCGGGCGCCTGAGCCAGTCACACGCGACGGTGATGATCACCGGCGAGTCCGGCTCGGGCAAGGAGTTGGTGGCGCGTGCCGTGCACCGCCACAGCCCGCGCGCCGACAAACCGTTCATCGCCATCAACACGGCGGCGATTCCGAAGGATCTGCTTGAGTCCGAGCTGTTCGGTCACGAACGCGGCGCTTTCACGGGCGCGGCCGCACAGCGGCGCGGCCGCTTCGAACAGGCTGAGGGCGGTACGCTCTTCCTCGATGAAATCGGCGATATGCCCTCCGAGTTGCAGACGCGCCTGCTCCGTGTGCTGTCTGACGGACACTACTACCGTGTCGGCGGCCACTCGCCCTTGAAGGCCAATGTCCGCATCATCGCCGCGACGCATCAGAATCTCGAAACCCGCGTCAAGGAAGGGCTTTTTCGCGAAGACCTGTTTCACCGCCTTAACGTGATTCGTGTGCGTCTGCCCAGCCTGCGCGAGCGTCGCGAGGACATTCCGATCCTCGCCCGGCACTTTCTGCAGAAAAGTGCGCAGGACCTCGACGTCGAAGCCAAGCGCTTTTCCGACGGCGCACTCAAGTACCTGGCCTCCCTTGATTTTCCGGGCAACGTCAGACAGCTGGAAAACCTCTGCCATTGGCTGACCGTCATGGCCCCCGGGCAACTGGTCGACATCGCCGATCTGCCGCCGGATTTGCGCGAAACGGCCCCGCAGGCCCTGGTCGCCAATTGGGAAGGGGCACTGGCGGTCGAGGTGGACCGTCTGCTGGCGCGCGAACTGGGTCAGGTGCACGAGAAACTGACTCATGCCTTCGAGCGGGTCTTAATCAACCGCGCGCTGGCGCATACCGGTGGGCGGCGGATTGAGGCAGCGCAGGCACTCGGTATCGGGCGTAACACGATTACGCGCAAGATCCAGGAGCTGAAACTCGACGTTGCGCGTGGTGCAGAGGCGGAAGACCGGGAAAGTCCTTCGCTGGAATAATCGGCGATAATGGCGGCCCGTATTTTTGATGACGCTGCAATGAGCAAGCTGCCAACTGTTTCTCTAATTGATCCCGCGCGTCTGCAGGTGCTGCTCGGTATCGCACGCGGCCGTTTCGATGTCGATGCCCTGGCCGAGTGCGAGTCAACCAGTAGCCTTCTGCTGGCGCGTGCCGGCGACGGTGCGCCGGCCGGTTCCGTCGTCGTGGCTGACCGGCAAACGGCGGGACGCGGCCGCCGTGGCCGCCATTGGCTCTCCTCCCCTGCGGCCAGTCTGACTTTTTCCGTGCTTTGGCGTTTCGCCGGCGGTGTTGATCGTCTGGCCGGCCTGTCGCTCGCGGTGGGCGTCGCCGTGCTACGTGCTCTTGAGGCCTGCGGCGCATCCGGGCTCGCCCTTAAGTGGCCGAACGATATCCTGCTTGGCGATGCCAAACTGGGCGGCATCCTGGTTGAACTGCAGAGCGAGCGGCGCGGCATGCTGGTGGTGATCGGCATTGGCTTGAATCTCCACTTGCCTGTACTTGGCGACGGGGTCGGGTATGTCGGCCAGCCTGTGGCGGCGTTGGGGCAAGTGTTGTCGCCCCTGCCGGATCGTCACGATTTGCTGGCGCAAGTCCTGCTCGAATTGGCTGCAGTGCTCGATCGTTTTGCCGAGGGCGGCTTTGCCGCGCTGCGCGGCGAGTGGCAGGCACGTCATGCCTGGCAGGACCGCCCGGTGCGCTTGCTGCGCGATGGTGTGCTCGAAAAGGAGGGCGTTTGCCTTGGCGCCGATGCCGATGGTGCGCTGCTCATCCAGACCGCGGAGGGACTCGAACGTTGCCTTTCCGGCGACTTGTCGCTCCGTGCCGCATGATCATCGCCATCGACGCCGGTAATAGCCGGATCAAGTGGGGAATGTTCGGCGCGGGCAATTGGCAGGCCCAGGGAGTTCTCGCCACGTCCGCGGCAGCCCGCCTTGCCGAGGTCGCCACTGCCTGGCCGCAGGATGCCCTGATCGCGGTGTCCAATGTTGCCGGCAACGCCGTCGCGCAAACCCTCCGCGACGTGCTCGGCCGGCGAGGTGCGACGATCCTCTGGCTGCGTTCCTCTGTAGCTCAGTGCGGCGTATCGAACGGCTACGAACGGCCTGAACAACTCGGGGTGGATCGCTGGGCCGCATTGATTGGCGCGCGCGCGCTGATCGGCGATGCCTGCCTCGTCGTCTGCGCCGGAACGGCGACGACGATAGACCTGCTCAATGCCGAGGGGGTGTTTCTGGGCGGTGCCATCCTGCCCGGCTACGATCTGATGCGGCAGTCGCTGGCGCAGCATACTGCGCAATTGCCACTTGCCGCGGGGCATTTTTCTGAACAGCCGCGCAATACCATGGATGCGATCGTCAGCGGTTGCTTGATGGCGCAAGCCGGCGCCATCGAGCGTCTCTATCGGCAACTGCCGGCCGGCGCGACTTGTATATTGACCGGTGGCGCGGCGCCGCAGTTGGCCGATCATCTGGCTTTGCCAGTGCGCCGGGTCGAAAATTTGGTCCTGCAAGGACTGCTTCGCTTCGCTCTTGAGGAGGGCGGCGCGTGAGCCGAGGCGGCGCCGCGTTGCTTCCGCCGAACGCCATCCCGCACCAGCGCCGCCGGCTGTTGGTATCCTCGGCGCTATAATTTCCGCTTTCAGCCAATAACAAGTCTCAGGGAGGTTGCATGGAATCGCTTCGCTTTTTGCTCGACCAATCAGAAATTCCGACGCACTGGTACAACGTCGTCGCCGATATGCCCAATCCTCCCTTGCCGCCGCTCGGGCCAGATGGCAAGCCGGTGTCGCCGGACCAGTTGGCGGCCATTTTTCCGGCGGCCATCATCGAGCAGGAAATGTCGGCAGAGCGCTGGATTGCCATCCCCGAGGCCGTGCGCGAAATCTATCGGCTGTGGCGTCCGTCGCCGCTGTGTCGGGCAAAAAGACTCGAAGAAATGCTCGGGACGCCGGCCCGGATCTACTATAAGAACGAAGGCGTCTCGCCGGCCGGATCGCACAAGCCAAATACGGCTGTGGCGCAGGCTTACTACAACCAGCAAGCCGGGGTCCGGCGCATCGCTACCGAGACCGGTGCCGGGCAGTGGGGCTCGTCGATGGCCTTTGCCGGGCAGATGTTCGGCATCGAGGTGCGGGTCTACATGGTCAAGGTCAGCTATGACCAGAAGCCTTTTCGTCGCTCGATGATGCAGACCTGGGGCGCGGAAGTGCTCGCCAGCCCGTCGCTGATGACCCAAACCGGCCGCGATCTGCTGGCGGCCGATGCCAACAACCAGGGCTCGCTCGGCATCGCCATCTCGGAAGCGGTTGAAGAGGCCGCGTCGCGGCCCGATACCAATTACGCGCTGGGTTCGGTGCTCAATCACGTCGCTTTGCATCAGACTATCATCGGGCAGGAAGCGAAAAAGCAATTTGAGAAGGCCGGCGACTGGCCGGACGTCATTTTCGCCCCCTGCGGTGGTGGTTCGTCGTTTGCCGGTGCGGCCTTCCCGTTCGTCGCCGACAATGCTGCGGGTGGACGCCATGGCAAACCGGTGCGTCTGGTAGCGGTCGAGCCGAGTTCGTGCCCGACGCTGACTAAGGGCACTTATGCCTATGATTTCGGCGATGCCTCCGGCTTCACGCCGTTGATGAAAATGTACACTCTGGGCCACGACTTTATGCCGCCGGGTATCCACGCCGGGGGCTTGCGCTATCATGGCGATTCGCCGCTCGTTTCGCAGCTCTTTCATGAGGGACTGATCGAGGCGCTCGCCGTGCCGCAACTCGCCACCTTCGAAGCCGGCGTCATGTTTGCCCGCGCCGAAGGCATCATTCCGGCGCCCGAGTCGAATCACGCCATCCGCGCGGCGATCGACGAGGCCTTGCGCTGCAAGCAGACCGGTGAAGCAAAAACGATCTTTTTCAACCTCACCGGGCATGGGCATTTCGACATGGCGGCGTATGATCGCTATTTTACTGGCGAGTTGGAAGACTTTGCCTATCCTGCCGAGGCGATCCAGGCATCGCTCGGACATCTGCCGAAGATCGGATGATCGCTTCGATGCGCTTTCTTGTCTTTCTGCTGGTTTTCGCCAATCTCCTCTTTTTTGTTTGGACGCAGGGCTATTTCGGCGCATCGGCGAATCCTGATGCACTGCGCTTGGAGCAGCAACTGTCGGCCGACCAGATTACGGTCGTCGCCCGCGGCGAGCCGCCCGTTGTCGCGGCGGACCCGACGCCAGAAAAGAAAGCACTCGACAGTTGTCTGCTGTGGAGCGAGCTGCCGATTGCCGATGCCAATCGGCTCGAGCGACTGTTGGCGGAGAAGTTTGCTAACTTCAAGGCCGTGCGCAATGTCGTGGCGGGTAGCAGTACCTATTGGGTCTTCATCCCGCCGCTGGCAAACAAGTCGGAGGCCGACAAGAAGGCTGCTGAATTGACTCGGCTCGGTGCGCCAGAGTTTTATGTTGTACAGGAGGCCGGGCCCACCCAATTTGCTGTCTCACTCGGAATATTTTCGAGCAAGGAGGCGGCCAACGAGCGTCTCGATGCCTTGCGCGCCAAGGGTGTCAAATCGGCCAAGGTCAGCGAGCGCAACGCCAAGGCGGGCTTGGCAGCGGTCGAAGCGCGCGGCCCAGACGGGCAAGCCGATGCGCTACGTGCAGCGGCTGCGGCGCTGCTTCCGCAGTTGAAGCCTGTTGCCTGTAAAGTGCCGGCGCTATGAACTTCGTCGTCGGCCTGACCGGCGGTATTGGCTGCGGCAAGAGCACGGTCGCCGCGCTTTTTGCGCAGCGCGGTGTGGTGCTCGTCGATGCCGACGCGATTGCACACGAGCTGACCGCTCCCGAGGGGGGAGCCATGGCCGCGATTCGTGCGGCCTTTGGCCCGGCGTTGCTGCGTCCTGATGGCGCGCTGAATCGGGCGGCGATGCGCGCTCTCGTATTTACCGAGCCGTTAGCCAAGGCACGGCTGGAAGCCATTCTTCACCCGATGATCCGTGCCGAAAGCCTGGCTCGTTGCGCCGCCGCGGCGAGCGCTGCTTACGTACTGCTCGTCGTGCCCCTGCTGATCGAAACAGGTGCTTGGCGCGAGCGGATGGACCGTGTCTTGGTGGTTGATTGCGACGAAGCGGTGCAGATCTCGCGCGTCATGGCGCGTAGCGGGCTGACTGCCGACGAGGTGCGCGCCATCATGGCGAACCAAGCGTCGCGCGCCGAGCGGCGTACAGCAGCAGACGATCTGCTGTTCAACGACGATGGTTTGCCCGCCCTATTGCCGCAAATCAATGCCCTGCATCGGCGCTATCTGGCGCTGGCTGCCGCCAAACTTAAGGCAGACTGTTGAGGTTTTGCTGCAAATGGTTCAGAATTATGGCAATTTTCCGATCCTGAATGCGGCGGTGGCGTGATCACTTACGAATATCCCTTCAACGAACGCATTCGCACCTTGCTGCGCTTGGAAGATTTGTTCGAGAAGGCCGCCTACTTTATGCAGCAGGACGGCTCGCGCGAGCACCATGTCGCCTTGCTGACCATGTTTGAAATTCTCGAGGTGGCCGGTCGTGCCGACCTCAAGATGGATCTGATTCAGGAACTTGAGCGTCAGCGCCAGACGCTCCTGGTCTTTCGCAACAATCCTGATATTTCCGAGGAAGCACTGTCCGGCGCCTTGTATGAAATTGAACAGGCGTCGGCGGCCCTGTTGGGGATGACCGGCAAGATCGGTCAATACCTGCGCGAGAACGACTGGCTGATGGGCATCAAGAGCCGAGCGGCGATTCCCGGCGGGGTCTGCGAGTTCGATCTGCCCTCGTATCACTACTGGCGTCATCACGAACCGGAGACGCGGCGCGCGGCGCTGGCTGGCTGGCTGAAGCCGTTGCTGCCACTACGTGACGGTCTGACCATCGTGCTTCGCCTATTGCGTGCCAGTGGCCGGCCGGAACGCCAGGAGGCGAAGGGTGGCTTGTTCCAGTTGATGCTAGGCGGTAGCGGCGCGCAAATGGTACGTATTTCGCTCAAGTTGCACGCCCCGTTCATTCCCGAAATCAGCGCCAACAAGTATGCGCTGAACATCCGTTTTACCCGCCCCGAAGGCGACCATCGGCCGCGTCATTGCGACGAGGATGTGGCCTTCGACATGACTTTTTGTAATCTCTGATGGCAGCCGCCGACGCAAAGGGTCGTCCCCTCGGGGTGCGGTTGGTCCGTTGCCCACAGTGTGGCGGCGAGTCGCCGTGGAACGCGGCAAACAAATGGCGGCCGTTCTGTTCCGAGCGTTGCAAAATGATCGATCTTGGCGCCTGGGCGTCCGAGTCGTATCGCGTGCCGGTGCAGGAAAATACCATTGATCCGCTGACCGAGCCGCCGTCCGGCGAGTAATTGCGGTCGGGCTCTTCAGTTCCAGCCGCGCATCAGGGCGATGCCGTGCGCCCCATTTTTCCAGGCTGTTTCCAGCATTTTCGGTTGCATCCCGCCGAGCGCGAAAACTGGTAGCGGTGAACGTTCGACGAGGCGTGCAAAGGCTTCCCATCCGATTCCTGGCGATTCCGGGTGGGTCGGCGTTGGCAGAAGCGGACTGAATACGGCAAAGTCCAGATTCACTGCGGCGGCCCGGGCAAGCTCTTGTGCCGTGTGGCACGAGGCGCCAACCAGTGCGAAAGGCGGACGCTTATCGATCTGCGCCAGCCTGCTCGAAGAGACCTGGATGCCGTGCGCGCCGACCGCGTGGGCGAGTGCCTCGTCATCGTTGATCAGCACGCGTGCGTCGGCGTAAGGGCGCGCCCGTTCCAGGATGCCTTCGGCAAGGCGCCGCCGCTCGCTCGGCGGCAGGGTTTTGTCGCGTACCTGAATCAGGCGTAGGCCATTGGTCAGGGCTCTTTTCAAACGTTCCAGTTCAACCTCGACGCCATTCGCTTCGGCGTTGCTAATCGCGTAAGTTGGCGGCAAGGCGAGGGCGCGAAGGATGGGGTCGTTGGCCGGTAGGATTGGTTCAACGCTGGCCGCCTCGCCGAATTTCTGCCAGGAGAAGGCGCTGTGCTCAAGCGGGGCAATCTGCCCGCCCCATTTAGCGACGCGAAAGAATTTCAGGCGCACTTTGGCGTGCGGGTAGGTGAACTCGCGGCATAACCACGGCCATGCGCACTCGACCATGATGCCCAATTCTTCCTGCAATTCACGGACGAGCGCATCACGCATCGTTTCGCCCGCTTCGACCTTGCCGCCAGGGAATTCCCAGTAACCTGCGTATACCTTGCCCGGCGGGCGCTGGGCGAGCAGAAACTCGGAAACGCCTGCGCGTTCACGCAGCAGCACGGCCGCTGCAACGTCGACGATCTTGGTCATTTGCTGCGCTTGGCCTTGATGGGCATGCCGCTGTGGGTGCCAGCCCAGTCCTTGGCGAACTGCCAAGCCACGCGGCCGCTGCGCGAGCCGCGCATCAGCGCCCAGTTGAGCGCGTCGCGTTCGGCACCGGCAATCTCGGCAGCACCGCAGCCGAAAGATTTAAGCCAGTGCGTGGCGATGTTGAGGTAGGCGTCCTGGTCAAAAGGGTAGAACGAAATCCACAGGCCGAAACGTTCGGAGAGCGAGATCTTTTCTTCGATCGCTTCACCGGGGTGTATTTCGTCGCCGACGCGCTTGCTTGCGAGGTTTTCATCGAAATACTCGGGCATCAAGTGGCGGCGGTTCGATGTGGCGTAGATCAGTACGTTTTCCGGGGCGGCCGAGATCGAGCCGTCGAGTACCACCTTCAGCGCCTTGTAAGTAGCATCACCAGCGTCGAAGGAAAGATCGTCGCAGAAGATGATGAAGCGCTCCGGGCGTCCTTCGAGCAGTTCGACAATATCCGCCAGATCCGTCAGGTCATTCTTGTCGACTTCGATGAGGCGCAGTCCCTTTCCTGCGTACGCATTGAGCAGAGCCTTGATCACCGAAGACTTACCCGAGCCGCGCGCGCCGGTGAGCAGCACGTTGTTGGCCGGTTGGCCGGCGACGAACTGACGTGTGTTGGCGTCGATGCGTGATTTCTGTGCGTCGATGTCATGCAGGTCGCTGAGGTGGATGGCCGGCGGCTGGCGTATTGCCTGCAGGAAGCCGCTGCCCTTGCTCTTGCGCCAGCGAAAGGCCGTGGCGCTACTCCAGTCGGGGGTTCTTGAAGCAGGGGGGAGCAGCGGCTCGAGACGTTCGAGCAATTTCTCGGCGCGAGCGAGAAAGCTCACCAGTTGCGGAATCGGGTCAGTCATGGGGGCGGGTATACTTGGAAGGCCACGAACCGGACACTCTAGCCAAACCATGCCCAAAAGCCAATCAACACCGACTTCTATTTTTGCCGCCGCGTTGCTCAGCGCGCTCCTCGCTGCCTGCACTACCGTCACGGCGCCCGTTGTCCCGGCCTGCGCGCCCTGTCAGACTTGCCCGCAGTGCGCTGCGCCGAGTGTCGCGCAAGCGCCCGCTAAGCCCATGCAGGTCGCTCACTGGAGCGACCTGCCGGGGTGGGGCGATGACGACGTCAGTGCCGCCTGGCCAGTTTTTCTCCAGTCTTGCCGCGCATTGGCTAGCAAGCCGCAGTGGCCTCTGTGGCGCCCCGCCTGCGATGCAGCCAAAGGGCTGGGCGGCAACGACGGTGCGGCGTTGCGCCGCTTCTTTGAAGGCCACTTCGAGCCCTATCTGCTGACCAATCCGGACGGCACGACAAGCGGTATGGTTACCGGCTACTACGAGCCGCTGCTGCATGGTTCGCGCACGCGCGGCAAGCCCTATCTGCAACCGGTGCTCGGCGTACCGGGGGATCTGCTGACCATCGATCTCGGCGACGTGCTGCCAGAGCTAAAGAACATGCGCTTGCGGGGTCGTCTGCAGGGTAACAAGGTCGTGCCGTATTTCTCGCGCGCCGAAATCACCGCTCGTGAAAGGAACTACGCCGATCACGCGCTCTTTTGGGTGGACGACGCGGTCGAGCTTTTCTTTTTGCAGGTCCAGGGCTCGGGCCGCATCAAATTGCCGGATGGACGCTTGGTGCGCGTCGGTTATGCCGACCAGAATGGCCACCCTTATCAGTCGGTCGGCCGCTTGCTTGTCGAGCGTGGCGAGCTAAAGCTTGAGGAGGTGTCGATGCAGGGCATCCAGACGTGGGCGCGAGCCAATCCGAGCAAGCTTAACGCCCTACTGAACAGTAATCCAAGCTACGTCTTTTTCCGCGAATTGCCGAGCAAAGGGGCGGAGAACGAAGGGCCGCCGGGTGCGCTGGGGGTGCCGCTAGCTGCTGAGCGCAGCATCGCGGTCGATGCGCGTTATGTGCCGCTCGGTGCGCCGGTCTTTCTGTCAACGACGCGGCCAAATTCGCCGACACCCTTGCGCCGCTTGATGCTCGCGCAGGACACGGGCGGCGCTATTCGCGGCGTGGTGCGTGCTGATTTCTTCTGGGGCTTTGGTGCGGAGGCCGGCGAGCAGGCTGGGCGCATGAAGCAGGCCGGACAGATGTGGGTGCTGCTGCCACCCGGGGTGGCACCAAAGTAGGACTCGTGCCGCGACTTGGTGCATTCTGCACCAATAGCGGGCTTGCGCAAACAAATATGCGCATTATTGGTGCGCTATTGTTTGAATGCTATTGGCAAGTTATTGAAATAGTTAGTTTTACGTTTATGGAACGGTTCTTGCAGAAAGGCCCCGATTCGATTTTCTGGAGGGGCTATGGAAGCGACCAAGTCTGGTAGTGATGTTCTTTTTATCCTGCTCGGTGCCATTATGGTGCTGGCGATGCATGCGGGTTTTGCTTTTCTTGAACTCGGGACCGTACGCAAGAAGAACCAGGTGAACGCCCTGGTGAAGATTCTGACCGACTTTTCGGTCTCAACGATCGCCTACTTCTTTGTCGGCTACAGCGTTGCTTACGGGACCAATTTCTTCACTGGCGCGGAAACGCTGATGGCGAAAAATGGCTTCGAGCTGACCCGTTTCTTCTTTTTGCTTACGTTTGCTGCGGCGATTCCGGCCATCGTTTCGGGGGGCGTCGCTGAACGTGCGAAGTTCAACCCGCAGATGGCGGCGACCTTCCTCATCGTCGGCTTCGTCTATCCCTTCTTCGAAGGCATCGCCTGGAACCAGGCTTTCGGTGTTCAGGCTTGGCTGAAGGCGAGTTTCGGCGAAGAATTCCACGACTTCGCTGGCTCGGTCGTGGTGCACGCTATGGGCGGCTGGATTGCCCTGCCTGCGGTATTGTTGCTCGGTGCGCGTCACGGACGCTACACGAAGGAAGGGCGCATTTCGTCGCATCCCCCCTCGTCCATTCCTTTTCTCGCGCTAGGCGCCTGGATTCTGATGGTCGGCTGGTTCGGCTTCAACGTGATGAGCGCTCAGACGCTCGACAAGATCTCCGGCTTGGTCGCACTGAACTCACTGATGGCGATGGTCGGCGGCACGCTGGTCGCCTTGGTGCTTGGCAAGAACGACCCCGGTTTCGTGCACAATGGCCCCCTCGCCGGCTTGGTCGCGGTCTGCGCCGGCTCCGACGTGATGCACCCGATGGGTGCGCTGGTGGTCGGGGGCGTGGCTGGGGCGCTGTTCGTGAGCATGTTCACGCTCACCCAGAATCGCTGGAAGATCGACGATGTGCTCGGTGTCTGGCCGCTGCATGGCTTGTGCGGTGCCTGGGGCGGAATCGCCGCTGGCATTTTCGGCAGCAAGTCGCTGGGCGGGGCCGGTGGCGTGGCATTCTTGCCACAACTGATCATGACCGGTATGGCCATCGTCGTTGCCCTCATCGGCAGTTTCCTGGTCTATGGCCTGCTGAAAAAACTAGTCGGTTTGCGTCTTGATCAGGAGCAGGAATACAATGGCGCAGACATATCCATCCACAACATCACGGCGACGGCTGAGCGTGAGGTGAACTGGTGAGTGTGATCTGATCGTGAGGAATAAAGTCCGTCGGAGAGTAATAAAGTCTGTCGGGCTCTTCGAAAACTGAAAACGGGCCCAGAATTTCCTTGGGCCCTTTTTTTCATTGCCGGAAAAGTGACCGTAGATGCGTATAAAGAGGTGCGTGCAGATTGTATATGGCAGTAGTTCGGCCATTGCCGTTGGTGCTGGTTCAGTGGAATGGCCGGTGTCGCGCAGGTTGCTGACGCTGAGGCGGTTTGCCATTTGAAGGACCGGTTCCTTCGCCGATGAATGAGTACTTAAGTGCCCAAAACCGACCCATGACAAGTGCGATTTCTCTAACGCCTAGCCCCTCCCAACAATCGAAGGGAGGTCACCTAGCAAGTCGGGTACCACCTCTCTTGTCCTCAGAACCTGTTTACGATCTGCCAGAAATGATGAGCCGTTCTGCTGTTTTGCTTAGTAGCCAGGCAAAACCCTCCCGGCCTCCTCTTGTCCCTGAAGGACTTCCTTAGGGGCGCAGGGGAGGAGCCCCATGGCTTTCGCACCCGCCCGTCATAGCGGTTTGAGACCCAGCATATTCGCTTCTCGCGCGAGTTGTTCCCCATACCTTGCGGCGTTTCGCAACGTTGTCAGAGTCGCTCTTTCTTCAGACTCCTAAATTCAAGCCCGGTGACGCGGGCGACTTCCTCCTTTGATGTGGAAACAACTTCTACAGGCGACCTCGCGTCGCACATTTGCAGTTAATTTGAGCAAAAAGCGGCATCAAATGAGAGCATGTCCGGTTTGAAATGCAAGCCGTTACAGCTAAGCGTATGCAGTAACAGCAGCAAGGCTTGCACGTTCAGTGCATCTCCTTTCGTTTGGGCGAGGCTCCTGGTTGGGGTCAGTTGTCCCCTGGCGGCGTGGGTAGGGCCGGCGCATCGCTGGCCGCCCCGGTGAGCAGGGCAATCTCCTCGACTGAGAGAACCTCTC
>Ga0209125_1001073_pt1 | contig 28520 bp, 25 predicted proteins | sample BarGraIncub1131A_FD_184503 | JGI IMG/M metagenome (GOLD analysis project Ga0209125, IMG submission 184503) | Arctic peat soil microbial communities from Barrow, Alaska - Barrow Graham LP Incubations 11-31A (SPAdes) (version 2) | ecosystem: Environmental > Terrestrial > Soil > Wetlands > Peat... | reverse complement strand
TGGTCTTGAATTGGGCGCTGCACGGCACACCGACAGCACCCCGATCACGTCAGGAACTGACGGCGGCAGGGTTTACGCCCTGCGAAACGCCATCCAATCGCTCAGCGACTTGGTTGGAGTAGTTCATCGAAGGTTGCCCTGTCGGTGTTAGTGAATAGCCTGAAGGGGGGCTCCCGTCGGTTGCTTCGGACGCCGTTTCCAGAGATTCAGTAGCGGTACGGGAAGGACGTGCTTTGGAGCCGGAGCGACTTCGTCGCGTCGTGCGGTGATGTCCCCCTGCAAATTATCCAGCAGTCTGTCGAGCAGCAAGAAACACCCCGGAAAACCGTCGCTTATCTCCCCGCCCAGTTCTGTCGCCTTCGGCTAAAGGGTGCTTTGCGCCCAGTCCGAATTCGACCGAGGGCATACGCGACACGTGCTAAAGATAAATAACCGCCGGGAAGACGGCGCCAGCCAGCACCAAGACCAGCCATTCCAAATTGTGCCGCGCTAGGAATCCGGTGAAGTGCAGAACGAGAATGGTGATGGCGATAACGTAGAAAAACGCAAACAACATGGTTAATCCTTTTCTTTTTCGTGCTGGGCGTGACATCCGCCCGGCGCAGGCCGCCTCGCGATGATTATAGCGATGTCAATATTTGTGTCTGTGACAAACTGCTCATCAGCAGGCCGGTTGCCCAGGAGAGTGCCGGTTCAGTCCTGAAAGCGCATGGAGAGGTCGAGTGCGCGCACGTCCTTGGTCAGCCCGCCGACCGAGATGCGGTCGACGCCCGTTTCGGCAATCCCACGTATGCTGTCGACGCTGACGTTGCCGGACGCTTCGAGGACGGCGCGCCCGGCGCCGATGGACACCGCTTCGCGCAGTTGGGCAAGGGTCATGTTGTCGAGCAGGATCATCCGGGCGCCAGCGTCGAGCGCCTCGCGCAATTCGGCCAGTGTTTCAACCTCGATCTGGACGAACTGGCACGCGCTACCAGCGCCATGGGCCACCGTCTGGGCGGCCGCCAGCGCGGCGCCGATGCCGCCGGCCGCGAGGATATGGTTTTCCTTGATCAAGATGCCGTCGTAAAGGCCGTGCCGGTGATTGCCGCCCCCGCCGCAATGCACAGCATACTTCTGGGCTAGGCGCAGGCCGGGGATCGTCTTGCGCGTATCGACCACCTGTGCCCGGGTGCCGGCGATTAGATCGGCGTACTGGCGGGCCTTGCTGGCGACGCCAGACAGAAGTTGTAGAAAGTTCAACGCGCTGCGCTCGCCAGTGAGCAGCGCACGCGCCGGCCCGCTGATTTCGCAAAGCAACTGATCAGGGACGATGCGTTCGCCGTCGACTGCTTTCCAGGCAATATTGACCGCCGGATCGAGTGCCATGAAGCAGCGCTCGAACCAAGCGGTGCCACAAAGAATGGCGCTTTCGCGGGCGATGACGGTAGCTCGGCCGACGCTGCCCGCCGGGACAAGTTGGGCGGTCAGGTCACCGCCGCCGACGTCTTCGACCAGGGCGGCGCTAACGTTGCGTTCTATTTCGGTGTCGAGACCGACTGCGAAAGCCATGAAAAATTCCCTGCACGTGAAGATCAAGAGCGGGATTTTAACATTGTGGGCTATCGAGAATTAGGCGGTTGAAGCACCCGCGCGCGCTGTCAATGAGCTCGCCGGCCGTCAGACCGATCGGTCCGCAACCGCGGGCGACCAGCCCGTCGGCGGCGGCGCCGTGCAGATGCACCGCGGCGAGCAGGGCGGGCCGCGCCGGCCAGCCCTGGGCGAGCAGGGCGGTGAGCACACCGGTGAGCACGTCGCCGGTGCCGGCCGACGCCAGACCGGGATTGCCGGTGGTGTTGACGAGCCAGCGGCCGTCCGCGCCGGCGATGATCGTGCCGCAGCCCTTGAGCGCCACGTCGGCGTTGAAACGCGCGGCTAGTTCGCGCGCGGCGGCAATGCGATCGGCCTGTACCGCGGAGGTGTCGCAGTCGAGCAGTCGCGCGGCCTCGGCCGGATGGGGGGTGAGCAGGGTTGCTGCCCGACGCGAGGCGAGCGCGACCTGCAGATTGCCTTCGGCAGCCGCCAGATTCAGAGCGTCGGCGTCGAGCACTAGCGGCAGGTCGAGTGCGCAGGCCTGTTCGAGCAAAGCGAGCGCGGCGTGACTGTTGCCCATGCCGGGGCCGCAAGCTAACGCGTTCAAGCCCGCAGTGAAGAGGGCGTCCGGATGGCGCAGCATGAGTTCCGGCTGCACCGGGTCGAAGGCTGGCGCTTGCGGGTCGAGCAGGCCAAGATAAACCCGGCCGCTGCCCAGCTTGAGTGCCGCGCGTCCGGCCAGGAAGGCGGCGCCGACCATGCTGCTCGCGCCGCCCAGGATGCCCGCGCTGCCGTTGCTGCCCTTATGGCTGTTCCTCGCGCGGGCTTTCAAGAAAGGGGAAAATAGATTGGCGCCGACGGTGTATCCAGGGGGAGCGGCCAGTTTTGTGGCATCAAGCGCGAGCGTTGCGATGGAAACTGTGCCGCAATAGTCCGGGCCGTCGCCAGTGTAGAGCCCCGGTTTGCCGGCGATGAAACTGATCGTGTGGCTGGCGCGGATCGTCACGCCGCGCCGCTGACCGGTGTCGGCGTCGAGGCCGCTCGGACAGTCGAGGGCGAGCAGCGGGCAACGATTGTGGATCGCCAGCGCGTTAGCGGCGGCGATCAGGTCAGCATGGCGACCGGTTACCTCACGCCGCAGGCCGATACCGAACAGGCCATCGATGATCAGCGACCAGTGGCTCGCACTGGGAATGCAGTCGTGCGTGCAGCCGCCAGCATCGATGAAGCGCCGGTAGGCGGCTGCGGCATCCCTCGGCAGGCGGGCTGCCTGGCCGGCAAAGACGACGCTGACTTCGTAGAAGCGTTGGCGTAGATGGTGAGCCACCTCGAAAGCGTCGCCGCCGTTATTGCCGGGCCCGGCAAGGATCAGTATTGACGCGCCGCGATCGCCGCACAGGGGGGTGGCCAGGGCGGCCGCCGCCAGCCCGGCGCGCTGCATGAGCGGCTGATCGGCCGCCGCAATTTCGATGGCGCGTAGGTCAGTAGCACGATAGAGCGGTTCTGAAGTCATCCAATACTCCGCTGGATACCCTAGTCTACGCCGTGCGGCAAGCCGCGGTAGCGGCTTGCTTGACGCAACGCCCCCGGCGAGGCTGCGGGAGGAAAGTGGGAAATTGCCGTTCGACATGCTTTTGGTTGAAATAAGCGAATAGTCATCGCGATTAGGCCCCGCGTCGCCTGGACCGCCAGGCGTTACAAAGGTCTTTCCCTCGGGCGCTGGCTATTGTGCTGATTCTATCCTCGATCAACGGTTCGCTGCTTTGCTTCTGTCCTTGTCTAAGCGCAACGAAGGCGGTACTGTCCCGGCTTACGCAAAATGATTAATTTTTTGATAATGTCCGCTGCGCGCCGCTTCCTATTTGACCCTGATGTCCTATCTGCAATCCTCGTCCCTCGCGTGGCGGAGCGGGTATGGCTTCGGTGTGCCACTGTCTCACCGCGGCTCCCGTCCTGATTCGCATGTATTACGTCAAACGCACCGGCTTTGCATTCGCTCGACGATGTTGTCATATTGTTCTGGCTTTGTGTGCGGCGCTGCTGCTCGGCAGCAGTGGGAGCTGCCGTGCCATGGAGACGGTGGCTGTGCTGCTCAGCGAGCACGGCGGGTATTACAGCGACTATCTGGATGCGTTGAATCGTGCGCTGATCGAGTCCTTACCGGCGGGAAGATCGGTGCGCGTGATTGAGTTGCCCGCCGGGCGCGAACGGCCCGACGAGGGGGCGCTGAGCGGGGTGAGTACGGTCATCGCGGTCGGCGTGCAGGCCATGCGCGTTGCCGCTGTTTGGGAGAACGCGCCGCCTGTGCTCAACGTCCTGGTCCCACGCCTGAGCTACGAGAAACTGCTCGCTGAGAGTGGCCGAAACCGCCGCCGGGCACAGTTTTCAGCCATTTATCTTGATCAGCCGCTGTCTCGCCAAATCAACCTGATTGCGCAGATATTGCCCGGCAAGCGGCGGATCTCGGCGCTGCTCGGTCCCGATTCCGCCTTGCTCCTGCCGCGATTGCGCACCGTGACTTCGCGCGTTGGCCTCGAACTGGTCAGCGAAGAGGTGACGAGCGAGTCTGAAATCATCCCGGCGTTAGCTCGGCTATTGAGTGCGGGCGACTTGTTACTAGCCTTGCCTGACAGTGTGGTCTTTACCCGCGATACCGCACGTTCGGTGCTGCTGACGACCTATCGCTACAGGAAGCCGCTGATCGGTTTTTCGCACGCTTATGTCAATTCAGGCGCGCTGGCGGCGGCTTTCAGCACGCCGGCGCAAATTGCGCGGCAGACCGCCGAGTTGCTGCGCGCTCTGCCGCCGGGTCGCGCGGCCCTGCCTGGTCCACTTTTTCCGACGTATTTTTCCGTCGCCGTCAATCGTTCCGTGGCCCGTGCGCTGGCGCTGGATATTCCTTCTGACGTGCTTCTGCAGGCGATGCTCTCAGGCATGCCGGAAGGCGAGTAAGCGGGTAAGGAGTGGCCGGCGCAGGCATCGCCAACGCCCGAAGCGGGCCGCGCCGACGCTCTGCCATCGTGCGCGGGCGGTGGCGCGGCAGCCAAGGACTTGCGGGTCTCGGCTATAATTCTGCCTTTCCGCAGTTCCACTGCAGGTCCACCTGCTCTTTTTCGCCTGACATCATGGCCGACATCATCTTCCTCCGCGGCGCTCCCGCCTTTTCCGCTTTCCGTCTGCAAGGTTTGCAGCAGCGCCTGTCGCTTGCCGTGCCAGGTGCATGCATCATTGCCGCCGAGTACTGGCACTTCGCCGTGCTGAGCCAGCCGCTCGCCGACGACGAGCGCGAGAAACTTGCGGCTCTGCTCGAAGAACATCCGAAGCAAAGCAGCGGACGTGGCGAGCTTTTTCTCGTCACGCCACGTGTCGGCACCATTTCGCCGTGGTCTTCGAAAGCCACGGACATCGCCTGGAATAGCGGTCTGGATGCCATCGAGCGTATCGAGCGCGGCATTGCTTTCTGGATCGAAACGCAGTCGGAGACGCTTTCCGCCGAGCAGCGGGCGAGCATCGCCGGCCTGATCCACGACCGCATGACCGAGACCGTGCTCGCCGAGTTTGAGCAGACCGCCGATCTGTTTCGTCATGTTGCACCGCAGCCTCTGGTCAACGTCGATCTTCTGCAGGGCGGCCGTACCGCGCTCGTCGAAGCCAACAGCCGACTCGGGCTGGCCTTGTCGGAAGACGAAGTCGATTATCTCGTCGAACTGTTCGTCAAGGCCGCGCGCAATCCGACTGACGTCGAACTCATGATGTTCGCACAGGCGAATTCCGAACATTGCCGGCACAAGATATTCAATGCCTCCTGGGTGATCGACGGCGAGGCCCGCGCAGAAACGCTGTTCGGCATGATCCGCGAGACGCACGAGGCGCATCCACAAGGCACCGTCGTTGCTTATTCCGACAACTCCTCGGTGATTGAAGGTGCCAGTGTGCCGCGCTTCTACCCTAGCGTTGAGGGCGGCTACGCCTATCGTGACGAACTGACGCACATCCTGGCCAAGGTCGAGACGCACAACCACCCGACGGCGATCTCGCCTTTTCCCGGCGCCGCCACCGGCTCCGGTGGTGAAATTCGTGACGAAGGCGCCACCGGGCGCGGCTCCAAGCCGAAGGCCGGCCTCTGCGGTTTTTCGGTCTCCAACCTGAACATCCCCAATGCGCCGCAACCGTGGGAAGCGCAGACCGCCGCCTACGGTCGCCCGTCGCGCATTGCCTCGGCGCTTTCCATCATGCTCGAAGGCCCGATCGGCGCTGCCGCTTTCAACAACGAATTCGGCCGGCCGAACCTGGCCGGCTACTTCCGCAGCTATGAGCAAGTCGTCGGTGCCGAGGTGCGCGGCTATCACAAGCCGATCATGATCGCAGGCGGCCTCGGCAACATCGAGGACAGCCAATCGTTCAAGGCCGAAACCTTCGCCCCTGGTACGCTGCTCGTCCAACTCGGCGGCCCGGGCATGCTGATCGGCCTCGGTGGTGGTGCGGCGAGTTCGATGACGACCGGCAGCAATACCGAAGACCTCGATTTCGCCTCGGTGCAACGCGGCAACCCGGAAATCCAGCGCCGCGCACAGGAAGTCATCGACCGCTGCTGGCAGATGGGCAAACCGCAGGGCGACGGAACGCAGGCCGGTGACGGCAACCCGATCCTTTCGATTCACGACGTCGGTGCCGGTGGTATCTCCAACGCCTTTCCAGAACTGGCGCACGGCGCCGGTTGCGGCGCGCGTTTTGAACTGCGCGCCGTGAAGATTGAAGAACCGGGCATGTCGCCAGCCGAGATCTGGTGCAACGAGGCGCAGGAGCGCTACGTGATGGCTATTCCGCCGTCGCGCCTCGAAGAGTTCGCCCACCTGTGCGAACGCGAGCGCTGCCCGTTCGCTGTGGTCGGCCAGACGACGGTGGAGCACCGCCTGATCGTCGCCGACCGCCATTTCGGCAACCAGCCGGTCGATATGGACATGGACGCGCTGCTCGGCAAGCCGCCGCGCATGATGCGCGACGTCGTGCATTTGCCGTCGGTGATGGTGCCTTTCGATCCGACCGCCGTTGAACTGAAGGAAGCCGCCTACCGCGTGCTGCGCCTGCCGGCGGTAGCCGACAAGACCTTCCTGATTTCGATCGGCGACCGTACCGTCGGCGGCCTTACCGCGCGCGACCAGATGGTCGGTCCGTGGCAGGTGCCGGTGGCCGACGTGGCGGTGACGCTGATGGGCTATCAGGGCTACGTTGGCGAAGCCTTCGCTATGGGCGAGCGCACACCGATTGCCTTGCTCGATGCGCCAGCTTCCGGCCGGATGGCGATTGGTGAGGCGCTGACCAATATCGCCGCCGCCGACATTGCGGCGCTCGGCGACGTCAAACTGTCGGCCAACTGGATGGCCGCCGCCGGCTCGCCGGGCGAGGACGCGGGCCTGTTCGATACGGTGCGCGCGGTCTCCGACCTGTGCCAAGCCATCGGTGTCTCTATCCCGGTCGGCAAGGATTCGTTGTCAATGCGCACGGCGTGGGACGACCAGGGCGTTAAGAAGCAGGTTGTCTCACCGCTCTCCCTGATCATCACCGGTTTTGCTCGCGTGCAAGATGCGCGCCGCACGCTGACACCGCAACTGAAAGTCGAAGCCGGCGAAACCGATCTACTGCTGATCGATCTGGGGGCCGGCAAGAACCGCCTCGGGGGTTCGGCGCTGGCGCAGGTATTCAACGCCACCGGCACTGACGCGCCGGATGTCGACGAACCTGCGCGTCTGACCGCCTTCTTCGGTGCAGTGCAGCAACTGGCTGGCGAAGACCTGCTGCTCGCCTACCATGACCGCGCCGACGGCGGCCTGTTTGCGACCGTGACCGAGATGGCCTTCGCCGCACACTGCGGCGTTTCCCTCGACATGGACGGTCTGTGCTACGACCCGTTGATGAACGACATCGACGGCCTCGAGAAGCAGCCCGAGCTGCTCGGCGGCCGCTCTTACGAACGGTTGATGGGCGCGCTGTTCAGCGAGGAACTCGGTGCCGTCGTACAGATACGCCGGCCCGAACGCGAGCGGGTAATGACCATCCTGCGTGCCGCTGGATTGGGTACCTGCACGCAGTTCATCGGGGCGACCAATCCCTGGGACGAGGTGCGCGTCATCCGCAATGCCAAGCTGGTGCTGCGCGAGAAACGTATCGATTTGCAGCGCGCCTGGTCGCAAACCAGCTTCCGCATGCAGCAGCTGCGCGATAACCCAGAGTGCGCCCAGGAGGAATATGACCGCATTCTCGACTCGGCCGATCGCGGCCTGTCGGTCACGCTCGGCTTCGATCCGGCCGACGATATTGCCGCGCCTTTCATCAATGTCGGCGCACGGCCCCAAGTCGCCATCCTGCGCGAGCAAGGCGTCAACGGCCACGTCGAAATGGCGGCCGCTTTCGATCGTGCCGGTTTCGCCGCGGTCGACGTGCACATGAGCGATATCCTCGCCGGTCGCGTCACCTTGGCCGACTTCAAGGGCGCCGTGGCCTGCGGCGGCTTCTCCTACGGCGACGTGCTCGGCGCCGGTCAGGGCTGGGCCAAGACGATTCTGTTCAACGGTCGCGCGCGCAACGAGTTCTCGCGTTTCTTCGGGCGCGCCGACACCTTCGCGCTCGGCGTCTGTAACGGCTGCCAGATGATGAGCGCGCTCAAGGGACTGATCCCCGGCGCCGACGCCTGGCCGCGCTTCGTGCGCAACAAGGTAGAACAGTTCGAAGCGCGGTTTACCATGGTCGAGTTGCCCGAGTCACCCTCGCTGTTCTTCGCCGGCATGAGCGGCAGTCGCCTGCCGGTGGTCGTTTCGCACGGCGAGGGCCAGGCCGTGTTTGATTCAGCGGAGCAGCAGGCGCGGGTCGCGGTCGCCATGCGTTACCTCGACCACGCTGGGCTGCCGACCGAGGTCTACCCGGACAATCCGAACGGCTCTCCGGCCGGCATTACCGGCGTAACCACTGCCGACGGCCGCTTCTCGATCATGATGCCGCACCCCGAGCGCGTTTTCCGCAGCGTGCAGATGTCGTGGCATCCGGTCGGCTGGGGTGAGGACTCGCCGTGGCTGCGCATGTTCCGCAATGCGCGGCAGTGGGTGGGCTGACAAGTGGTCGCGGCCAGCTAACAGGGCTTCTTTGGATTAATGCCCGGCAGGCTAGCATTTATGCGGCTTGCCGGAAATTCTCTTGGAATGCGTGGTCCGAGGATTTGAGGCCACGGGTCACTGGAGTTTCCTGTTCAGCCGGGCGCTGCCTGAAGAGGATGTCGACAGACGACTCCCGTCATCGGCGAAATGGGCGCCGGCCCGTCCCGTGCTGCCGCTGACCAATCCCGCTTTCAGCTGAAACGAGCGGGCTTACGCCCGCACCGCGATTGATCGCAATCCCCTTCAGTTGAAATACTTCATCGCCTCGACGAAACTCTTGCGCAGCATATCCACCGAGTGCGCCACCTTGTCGGTTTCGTCGGCGCTGTATTCAACAAGCCCCATTTTCTCGTCCATCTTTCACTTGGAAATCTTGGCGGCCTTCCTTGTCAGTTCTTGCCGGCGATTGGTGATGCCGAACTGGGTATAGAGCAGCGGCGGATTAAAATCTGAAGTGCAGCAGCGTTATGACGCGCGCGCATCTGGTGCATAAAGACCTCATGCGGGGTTTTGAAAGCGAGGCATTTTCTGGGTCGATGGTTGAGGCGATGGGCGGCGAATTGGATGCCGCCCGGGGTGATGGATTCAAAGACCGTTTTCATCGGTGGTATTGCTTTCGGAATGAAAAAACGCCGGGAGGCGATGAGCCGTCCCGGCGTCCTTTGTTGAGTGCTGCGCGGTAGTGCTCAGTCGACCTTGGCCTTGGTGCGCAGGTCGCTGACTAGCTTTTCGATCTGCGTCTGCTGGGCGCGCTGACCGAGTTGCTGCTTGATCTGGTCATAAGGGGGGGGAGTCAGCGGGCGGCTGTCTTCGAGCATGATCACGTGGTAACCAAATTCGGTCTTGACCGGCGTTTCCGTGTACTTGCCTTTTTCGAGCTTGGCCAGTGCTTCGCCAAACGGCTTGACGTAGCTGGCCGCGCTGCTCCAGCCGAGGTCGCCGCCGTGTTCCTTGGAGCCTGGGTCCTTGGATTGCTTCGCCAGTTCTTCGAACTTGGCGCCCTTCTTCAGGTTGGCAATGATCGCTTTGGCGTCGTCTTCCTTCTCGACCAGGATGTGGCGCGATTTGTATTCCGTGCCGCCGAGTTGCGCCTTGATCTTCTCGTAGTCGCCCTTCAGTTGCTCTTCGCTGATCGGGTGCGCCTTCACGTATTCCTGGATGAAGGAGCGGATGTAGATGGCCTGGCGGGCGAGGTCAGCCTGCGCGATGACCGCCGGCGTCTTGTCGAGGCCCTTTTTCTTGGCTTCTTGGACCAGCAGTTCGCGGCGGATCAGTTCTTCGCGCACGGCATTTTTCAATTCAGGGCTGTCCGGCGCGCCTTGTGCTTTTTGTTCGGCGATGAATGCATCGGCCGTGCTTTGCGGGATGGCAACGCCGTTGACCGTGGCAAACGCGTTGCCTTTGCTCTTTTCGGCGGCGTTGACCGGAACCGAAATGAGCACGCTGAGCAGCATGGCGGCGGCTAGTTTCGAGAGATTCTGCATGTGTCGTTTTCCTTCTGTCGGGGGTTGATCGTGCTAGCGGAGAGTTGCTGATGGCGGCTAATTATACTTCTTCCGGGCTGGACGACTGGATGCTCAGCGCATGAATCCGGGTGCGCATCAGATCGCCCAGCGCGGCATAGACGAGCTGGTGGCGGGCGAGGGTGGACTTGCCGGTGAAAGCGTTGGCGACGATGAACAAACGGAAATGCCCGCCGCCACTTTGTGCACCGGCATGGCCGGCGTGCAGCGCCGAATCATCGATCAGCTCGATGTGCGTCGGCGCAAGGCTGGCCAGGCGCCCGCGCAGCAAGCTCTGGCAGTCGTCCAAAGACGGTGTGATAGGCGCCTGACTCATGCCGGCAGTACCTTCTTGAAGGGCTTGACGCCAACACGGACACACACGCCAGCGACCACGTAGGGGTCGGCATCGGCCCACTGTTCGGCCGCTTCGAGCGAGGTGAAATCGGCGACGATCAGGCTGCCGGAAAAACCAGCCGGGCCGGGGTCCGGTGCGTCGATGGCCGGGAAGGGACCGGCCAGGATCAGGCGGCCTTCTTCCTGCAGCAGCCGGAGACGTTCGACGTGTGCCGGACGGACTTCGAGACGGGCGGAAAGCGAGTCCGGGCGGTCTTCGCCGATGATCGCGTAAAGCATTATTTCTTTTCTTCCTCGATATATTTCGACAGTAAGAGGCCTTGGCCGACGACGAAAAGAAGCATCAGGCCCATACCGCCAAAGAGCTTGAAATTGACCCAGGCGTCGGTCGATAGATTGAAGGCAAAGGCAACCGCCAAATTGGCAAAGCCCATGAAGACGAAGAAGCCAACCCATGACCAGTTGAGCTGATTCCAGACGGCTTCAGGAAGCGCCATCTGCTCGCCAAGCAGCGAGCGCATCAGGTTCTTCTTCAGGACCAGCGCGCTGAACGAGAGGGCGGTGGCGAAGGCCCAGTAGAGCACGGTCGGCTTCCATTTGATGAAAGTCTCATCGTGAAAGATCAGCGTCATGCCCCCGAATACCGTGATGATGCCGAGGCTCACCCAGAGCATCGTGTCGACCTTGCGGTGCCGGAACCAGACCCAGCCGATCTGGGCGAATGTGGCGGCGATGGCGACGCTGGTGGCCGCGTAGATGCCGCCGATCTTGAAGGCTATGAAAAACAGGATGACCGGGAACAGGTCGAAGAGAAGTTTCATGAATTGTCCAGCGTGATGATCGCTAGATTATGGCTGATTTTCCGCCGCACTGTCCATGTCCGGTCCGGTGCTCACGACTGGGTTTGACACGGCAGCTCAAGCAGTCGTGCGGCTTGCTGTGGTGTCGTGCCGTGCGGGATGTGGCCGAGCAGTGGTGCGGCGAGGCGTTCGCGCAGGGCAACCAGATTCTCTTCGCCGCGCGCCATTGCCGGATCGATGCGGTTCGCCACCCAGCCGGCCAAGCGTAGGCCGCGCGCAGCGATCGCCTGCTCGGTGAGCAACGCATGGTTGATGCAGCCTAGGCGCAGGCCGACGACGAGAATGACGGGCAAGTCGAGCGCAACGGCCAAATCTGCTGCATCGCAATCCGTGCCGAACGGCACGCAGAAACCGCCAACGCCCTCAACCACCACCGCATCGGCCATCGCGCGCAGTTGGTCGAACGCTGCGACGATGCGCGGCAACTCAATCACCCGGCCTTCTTCGCGCGCCGCGATGTGCGGCGCCACGGCAGCGGCGAAGGCGTAGGGATTGAGCAGTTCGCGTGGGGGCTGGAAGGACGAGGCGGCGAGCAGTCGCTCGACATCCTCGTTTTTTCCGTTGGTCTCAAATCCGGCGGCTACCGGCTTCATCCCCACCGCCACGAATCCCTTGTTGCGTAGGGCGTACAGCAGCGTGCACGTGACGAAGGTCTTGCCAATCTCGGTGTCGGTGCCGACGATGAACCAGGCAGGTTTTTCAAGTTTGTTCATTTGCTCGCGTAGGCAAGAATCACATCGTAACTGGCCGGCAGGCCGGCCTCCGTGCGCTGGCGCTCGTAAGCCGTTTCCAGCGCTTGCCAGGCAGTTCTCCCCATCAGTCCGGTGCGTGCGCCATCGCCGACGGCATTTGCACCGATTGCCTTGACGGCGCGCAGCAGCGTTTTTAGATCGGGGTAGTGCAGGGTCATCGTCTCGCGGCGCAAGCTGATGTTGCTCAAGCCGGCGGCCTCCAGTGCCTGCCCGATGGCCTCGGGCTCACTGAAGGACAGCGTGTGGCGATAGGGGTCAATGCCGCTGAATGCCTGGCGCAGTTCGCTGAAGGTACCTGGCCCAAGCGTGCTGACCGCCAGGCGCCCGTGCGGGCCCAGGATGCGCGCCGCTTCAGCAAAAACGCGGCGGGTGTCGCACCACTGGACAGTCAGGCTCGACCACCAGGCGTCGAAAGACTGGTTAGCAAAGGGCAGCGCTTCGATATCGGCGGCGCAGCAGGCGTCGGCAGCGTGACGCGCCTGTGCCAGCATCGCCGGCGCGAAATCGGCTGCGGTCAGGCGCGCTACCGGCCAGTGCGCACGCAGCAGACGGGCGCCGTAGCCGGTGCCGCAGCCGGCATCGAGAATGCGCGGGGCGGCGATGGGCAGCTCAAGATCGGCGAGCAGTCGTTCGCAGACCTGGCGCTGGAGTACCGCTGCCGCGTTGTAAGTGGGGGCGGCGCGCTCGAACGAGACGCGGACGCGCTGTTTAGCCGGCAGTGGGGGCATGACAGAAATCGCTTACCAGCATGGCGAAGCGTTCGGGGTCGGCGAGAAACGGCGCATGTGCCGCGCCGGCGAAGACTTCGAGTCGTGCTTGCGGCAGTTGTTCGGCCAGCCACTGCGCAGCGCCGTGCGGCATCAGCCGGTCGCGTTCGCCGTGCACGAGCAGGCTGGGTAGGGCGATTGACGGCACCGGCGCGCGCAGATCAACATCGCGTAGCCAACTGAGGCCTTTGAGCAGCGTCGCCGTGTCGGGTAAGGTGGCGTCGAGCGGGCGCCCGACTAAGGCGCGAGTCAGCGCGCGCGCCTGCGTGTCGCCTTGGTTGAGCAGCGCAGCAAAGCGTTGCAGCAAGGATGCCAGATCATTGCTGACGGCGGCAGCGAAGGTATCGAGCAGGGCCGACGGCTGCGCTGGCGCCCAGTCGGCACGTTGCGTGAAGCTGGGTGTGGCGCTGACCAGGACCAGCCGGGCGATGTGCCGCGGTGCCTGCTGTGCCGCTTGCAGCGCGAGCATGCCGCCGAGTGACCAGCCGCACAGGCTGACGCCGGCTGGCAACGCGTCGACCAGCGCCTGCGCCGTTGGCGCGAAGTCGCGTTGATCGGCCGGCGTTGCGCCGTAACCGGGCAGATCGACAAGGTGCACGCGGCAATGTTGCGCCAGTGCCTCGACGAGCGGCTCCCAGATCGCGCTACTGAAGCCCCATCCGTGGATCAGCGCGACATCCGGGCCGTTGCCGGCGACCTTTGTGATCACGCCAGTTCCCTCAGCGCGTTCACGAGTTGTGCGACCTGTTCTGTCGTGTGCGCAGCGCTTAGCGAGACGCGCAGGCGCGCTGTTCCCTTGGCGACGGTCGGCGGGCGGATCGCCGGCACCCACAGGCCGCGCTCGAAGAGCGCGGCGGCGACGCGCAGCGCCTCGAAGTTGTCGCCAATGATCACGGGTTGGATGGCCGTTGGCGAGGGCAAGAGGCGCCAGCGTGTGGCGGCGAGCCCGTCGCGCAGTTGAGTGGCCAGTTGCCGCAGCTGTGCGCGTCGGGCATCGCCGGCGGCGATCAGTTCAAGGCTAGCCGACAGCGCGCAGGCGATTAACGGGCTCGAGCCGGTGGTGAACACGTAAGTCCGGGCGCGCTGCAGCAGCCATTCGATCACGCTGTCGTGCGCCGCGACGAAAGCGCCCGAGGCGCCCGCCGCCTTGCCGAGCGTGCCCATGTAGACGATGCGTGGCGAAGGTGACAAATGTGGCAGCTCGAAGTGCGCCAGACTGCCGCGCCCGTGCGCGCCAAGGACGCCGAAGCCGTGTGCGTCGTCGACCACTAGCCATGCGTTGAAGCGTTCGGCTAGCGCCAGCAAAGTCGGCAGGGGAGCCAAGTCGCCGTCCATGCTGAACACGGCGTCGGTGAGGATCAGTTTGCGTTTGGCGGTGCTGGTGGCCAGCATGCGTTCGAGCGCCGCGACGTCGCCGTGCGGGTAGCGCCGGCTGTCGGCGCGCGAAAGCTGCACGGCGTCAATCAGGGAGGCGTGGTTGAGCTTGTCGGCGAACACGGCGTCGCCGCGCCCGACCAGCGCCGGCACGATGCCGAGATTGGCCAGGTAGCCGGTAGTGAATAGCAGGGTGCGCGGGAAGCCGGTGAAGGTGGCGAGTTGCCGCTCCAGCGCTTCGTGCGGGGCGAGGTGGCCGCTCACCAGGTGCGAGGCGCCGCTGCCGACGCCCCAGGCGCGGGCGCCCGCGCAGGCGGCTTCAATCAGCGCCGGGTCGTTGGCGAGACCGAGGTAGTCGTTGCTGCAGAAGCTGATCAGTGGCCGGCCATCGACCTGCGCGAGCGGGCCGCAAGGCGCTTCCAGCGTGCGCCGCCGGCGCTGCAGACCGTCGCGCCGCAGCGCATCAAGCTCGTTTTGCAGTTCTTCCCAGATCATGGGCGCAGCGTTGCCTCCAGCGCCTGCGCGGCGCGTTCGGCGAGGAAAGCGCATTCGTCACGGCTGATCACGTAGGGCGGCATGACATAGATTGTGTTGCCGATCGGGCGCAGCAGAATTTCACGGTCGAGCGCCGCGCGGTAGAACTTGCGCGAAAACTGCGCGTCGTCACTCTCTACGTCGAAGGCGACGATCATGCCGCGCTGGCGAAAGTGCCGCACACGCGGATGTGCGGCGAGCGGTGCGAAGCATTGCCCGAGGTGGGCGGCGAGTTCGCGGTTGGCGGCCAGCACGGCGTCCTGCTCGAAGATGTCGAGCGTCGCCAACGCGGCGCGGCAGGCCAGCGCGTTGCCGGTATAGGAATGTGAATGCAGGAAGCCACGGCTAGTTGCGTCGTCGTAGAAGGCACCATAGACCGCGTTGGTGGTGAGCACGATGGAGAGCGGTAGGTAGCCGCCCGAGATGCCTTTCGAGAGGCACAGGAAATCCGGACGGATGCCAGCTTGTTCATGGGCGAAGAAGGTGCCTGTGCGGCCGCAGCCAACGGCGATTTCGTCGCAGATCAAATGAACTTCGTAGCGGTCGCACAAGGTACGCGCCAGGCGCAGATATTCGGGGTCGTACATGGCCATGCCGCTGGCACACTGGATCAGCGGCTCGACGATCAGCGCGGCGATGCGCTGGTGATGCAGTTCGAGATGGCGTTCGAGTCCGGCGGCGGCACGGCGCGCCACGTCGATCGCTGTTTCACCGTCCTGCGCGCAGCGCGCATCGGGCGTCGGCACGGTGGCGGCGGGGCGAATCAGCGGTGCGTACGCATCCTTGAAAATGGCGACGTCAGTGACCGCTAGCGCGCCAACGGTTTCGCCGTGGTAGCTGCCTTCGAGGCAGAGGAATTCCTGTTTCTCGCCGCGGCCGCGATTGCGCCACGAGTGGAAGGACATCTTTAGTGCGATTTCGGTCGCTGAGGCGCCGTCGGACGCGTAGAAGCAGTGGCCGAGGGCGCCGCCGGTTAGTTGTGCGAGACGCTCGGAAAGCTCGACTACTGGCCGGTGCGTAAAGCCGGCGAGGATGACGTGTTCGAGTTCGTCAAGTTGCTCGCGCAGCGCGGCGTTGATGCGCGGATTGCAGTGGCCGAACAGGTTGACCCACCACGAACTGACGCCATCGAGATAGCGCCGGCCGTCGAAGTCACGCAGCCAGACGCCGCGCGCGGTGGCGATCGGGATCAGCGGCAAGGCCTCGGCGCCGTCGGCTGCGTGCTGCTTCATCTGCGTGCAGGGGTGCCAGACGGCGGCAAGGCTGCGTTGCAGCAGGTCGCTATTGCTCATCGTTCAGGCGGGTCTGCCGATCAATGTAAGGTCTGCGACGAGGCATTGCTCTCTTCCGGCATCTCGGCGTGCACTGCGTCGCCTTCGAGATTGGGATACAGCGGTGCGCCGCAGTCGTCACAGAATTCAAAGGGAAACTGCTGATGCAGGACGACGACCTCTTTGAGGCCCGCTTCGCGCAGGACGGCTTCGATTTCGCCGGCGACGTCGGTGTTTTCATCCTCGGCTCCGAGCAGCGGCCAGACGACGCCGTGGTAGATGACGTCGCTGTCGCGCGGCCCGAAGCCGATGCGGTATTCCTCCAGACGCTGATCGTGAAAGCCGCCGATGATTGCACGCAGGCGCTCAGCGGGCTGCCCGAGGGTGGTTTGCAGAAACGCCACCGAGGCGCGCAACGAATAGGGGCGCGAGGCGGTGTCGGCCATGCGGCAGGCTGCGTGGTAGGCGTCGGCGAGCAGCGGTTCGTAGGCGCAGCCGGTGAGCAGCGTTTCGAGGCTGGGGCTGCCCTGTTTGATCCATTCCTTAAGCGCGCTTTCGCGCGTGCTGCTATCACCCTCGTTCCAGCGAAAGAGCGCCGTACCGCGCGGCACGGCGATCGCGCCGACGATGTAGCGCGTATCGGACAGAAAGCGGTTCGTTTCCGGCATCGCCGCCAGGTCGACCTTGAGCTCGCGGCTGGCGAGCGCGGCGGTGCCGAGGTCGCGCATCAGTTGCCAGGTGTCGACGAAGGTACGCGGCAGTTGGTCGGGGCTGTACAAATAATCGGCCAGCGCCAGCTGCGCTCCAGCGGCAAAGACATGGGCGCCAAGTTGCACCTTGATCGTTTGCAGCGTGCTTTTCGGGATGGCGCCGGCCGGGATCGAGAAGCGCGACCAGGCGAGCAGGGGCACGTTGAACAGCAGAATGTCATAGTCCTCGCCCTGGTGCGGCAGGACGCAGGTTTCGGCGCGGGCTTCAATCATGTCGGCCAGATCGTCGTGCGCCGCGGCATGGGTGTCGAACAGGTGGTCGAGCGCCGCGTTAAGGTCGTCTTCGGCGCTGTCGTGCAACAGTCTGTCGACGAGTTCGGCGAGGCGGGTTTCCCAGAACGCGTCTTCCAATTTGCCGCCGGATTCAGCCAGACCGGTGGCCAGACGACCGAGTTCGGTAGCGTCGGTCGAGATGCGCTTGCGCGCGGAGAAGCGGGTGCGTTTCATGGTGTGGAGCCTGAGGCGGTTCAATCCGCTATTGTATCAAGCTCGCGCGGCGGACGTGGCCTGGGCTGCCGCGCGAGTACTCAGCGGCTGGCTAAACCAGCGTCGAGATCCCGCCATTCGCCCTCGAACAGGCCCTCAATCGGCCGGAAGTTCGACTTGTAGGCCATTTTCCGGCTGTCGCCGATCCAGTAGCCGAGATAGAGGTGGGGCAGGTTGTTGGCGGCGCACTGGGCAATCTGCCAGAGCACGTTGTAAGTGCCCAAACTGGCGCCGGGCAGATCGGGATCGTAGAAAGTGTAAACGGAGGACAGACCATCGCTCAGTACGTCGATGATGCTGACCATGCGTAGTGCGCCATCGGCGGCGGGATCGGTGAATTCGACGAGGCGCGTGTCTACCCGGCTTTGCAGAAGGAAATGCGCATACTGCTCGTGACTGTCCTGATCCATGCCGCCACCGGCGTGGCGTGCCGACTGGTAGCGTAGGTAAAGGTCGTAGTGCGCGTCGACGAAACCGAGCGGCAGTTCGCGCGCCTGCAAATCCTGGTGTTCCTTGAAGCTGCGCCGCTGGCTGCGATTGGCCTGAAAACGGGCGACCAGCAGACGGACTGGAATACAGGCCTGGCAGGCATCGCAATGCGGGCGATAAGTGAACACGCCGCTGCGACGGAAGCCAGCACGCACCAGTTCGCCATAGACTTCGGCGTTGATGAGGTGAGTCGGCGTGGCGACTTGCGAGCGCGCCACTTCGTTCGGCAGGTAGCTACAGGCGTAGGGGGCGGTGGCGTAGAACTGCAGCAGCGAAAAGGGCAGTTCGGAATCGTTGAGCCGGGACATCTTCCTCAGTTCCAGGTTTGGACGGCAGCGTCGCGGGGCCAGCGAGCGGGCGGCTCGCCGCTTGTCACCAACTCACGCAGATCGGCGATGAAGGCTTGCCGCGGAATTTCGCGGGCGCCAAGCGAAACGAGGTGCGGCGTATTCATCTGGCAATCTATCATGCCGAATCCTTGATCTTCAAGAAAGCAGGCAAGATGGGCCACGGCAATCTTCGAGGCATCCGTCGCACGGGAGAACATCGACTCGCCGTAGAACATGCGACCGATAGCCATGCCATAAAGGCCACCGACTAGTTTTCCATTGACCCATGTTTCGACCGAATGGGCGACGCCAAGTTCGAAGAGTTGTCGGTAGGCGTGCTGCATTTCGGCCGTGATCCAGGTGCCGGGCTGGCCGGCGCGCGGCGTTTCGGCGCAGGCGCGGATGACCTCGGGAAAGGCGCTGTCGAGGCGCACTTCGTAATGGCCAGCGCGCAAGGTGCGGCGCAGCGAACGCGAGATCTTGAACTCGCCCGGGAAGAGGACCATGCGCGGATCGGGGCTCCACCAGAGGATCGGTTCGCCGGCCGAGAACCACGGAAAAATGCCTTGCCGGTAGGCCTCGACAATGCGTTGCGGCGACAGGTCGGCGCCGGCGCAGAGCAGACCGTTGGGATGCGTGCGCGCCTGCGCCAGCGGCGGGAAGGGGGCGTCGCCGGATAACCAGGGGATCATCGGTCGGAAACGACGGGCTGCGTCATGTCCTGCCAGTTCGGTGGCGCCCATTTCGTACTGACGACATGGGAAGATGACGTCGCGCCCGTGGCCTGGGGGCTAACGTTGGGGGCGCTGGAGTCAGTCATTGCTTGCTTGCTCCTGCGCGGCGCCGAAGGCGATGCCGGTGAGCGTCTGGTTGACGTGTACACCGCCGTATTGCTCGCCATAAGTGCTGAACCCGACGGCATTATTGCGCCGGAAAATGTCTCCGACCGCTTCTCTCAAATTGTCCTGCATCATTTCCAGGTTGCGCAGGATGCAATCGCAGGCGAACACGGCCTGCGGTGGGCCGATCTCCGCCCGGATCGCGTCAAAATTATCATTCAAGTTATCCAGCAGGCTCTCGCAATGCGCCACGCGCAGCACCAAGCCTTCTTCGATGGCGCAAAAGAAGGTCAGACTGCCGTCCGCGTTGGCTTTCTGAATGGAGCGCACATAGTCTGTTCCATCGATGACTACAACGACGGGCGAAGTCGCGAAGCCGATGGGGCTAAGATCATCGACGTGAAAACCCACGACACGGGCGTATTCCTCGGCGGCTGGCAGTCCGTTGATTTCATTGACGACGCGCAGCGCAGCGTCGGCCTCGGTGACGACCAGCCTTTCGGCGTCGCTGGCGAAGTGTTGCGTTTTAAAAATTCTAAAGGGCAGTGGCGTGCTGCCGAGGATCAGCAGGGCGCTGTCGGTGTGGAAGGCGCCGTCGTGAAAGACCCAGGTGCGGAGGAATTGGAGATCGTCGCCAGCTGAGCCGCCGAACAGGGGGATCTTACCCAGTACGTTTTGGAAGGTGCGTACCGCCGGTTCCTCGCGCACCGACAGCCCGTCGATCAGCAGGAAGCCGAAGCTGTTTGTCGCATCGCTGTCCGGAGCCTGCGCCTCCAGTTGTTGCAACAGCGTATTGGCGAAGGCTTGCCCCTTGGCAATATCGAACTGCTGCAAGTGACCGAGCAGGCCGGTAACCGCGCTAAAGCTGCCGGCCGGAAAGCTCGCTCCGGAGAGACTGAAGTCGCAATACCCGGCAGGGCCGATTTCGCCTGCCGTCGTACAACCGACGACCTTGACGCCGATAAAGAGGCGGTTCATTTCGTCGGCCAGGGCATCGAGGTCGTATCGACTGGAACAGAAAAAAATGACCAAGGCCATTGCCGGTTGTTGCACTGCCGCGTGGAAATCCCGCACTGCTTGCCTGGCGTCTGTTGCCGCAGTCTGTGCGGTGCGAATCTGCTCGACTTTTCTCATTCTTCCCTTCTTGCGCTCTACTCGTGATTGCCGTTTTTCGCGGGGGCCGCTGGCCGGGGATGAGTCGCAGAAACGACACGACTGTAGTTGCAACTATATACCGAGCGCTTTGCAATGCGGCTCGACGATTGCGGGCAAAAAAAAGACGCCTAGGCGTCTTTGATGTCGTTCGACCGGCTGTCCTTGGCGGCTCAGTGCTCGACCACGCGGCGCGCGCCGTTGTAACGTTTTACCCAGTAACTCTGCCGCATGTCTTCGACCCGGACCTCCGCGCCAGTACGCGGTGCATGCAGGAAGCGATGGTCACCGAGATAAATGCCGACGTGTGAAAAAGCCTGACGCATGGTATTGAAGAATACCAAGTCGCCAGCCTTCAGTTCGGACCGGTCGACGGTGTCACCGACCTGGCTTTGTTCGCGCGCGGTGCGCGGCAGGATCAGACCGGCAGCATCCTTGAAGACGAGTTGAACAAAACCGCTGCAGTCCAGACCCCCTTCGGCACTGGTGCCGCCCCAGCGATAATTTACGCCGACCAGTTGCAGTCCCTTGAGAATGAGATCCTGCGCGCTGCTCGTATAGCGCTCAAACAAAGAACGCTCTTCGGCGGCCGGTTTTTGCTGTTCATTAGTGCTAGCCGTCCCGGCTCCGGTGAAGGAGATGATGGCGGTAGCGAACAGGATTGTGACGATATTTTTACAGGACATGGGGCCGGAATTTATGTGAAAAACTTCCGAATGTAAACCTCGATCGTATTGTTTTTGGAGAAAATGGATTTATGTTATTTTGTAACATATTGAAACATAAATGATTGTCTCTGTTTCATTGCACTAGGTCGTGATTGTGCGCCGAGGGTGGGCCGACGCAGCCGATCAGAGTATATTTTCCTCTGGTCGCTGGCCTTAAGCGATACTTCGCATCATGCGCAGGAGGGCCATGAGCCCTTGCGCGGGAAGCATGCAATTGCGTTTATAATCCGTAATTATGAATTAGGTTGGCAGGCAGCGGCTGTCCTTCTGGTTCAACTTGTTCCTTCAGTGAGGAGTGCGCATGGGCCCCTTCAAGGCTTATCTGATCGAAGAAAAGGACGGCAAGACGAAGAGTGCTTTCGTCAGTCTGGACGAGACGCAGCTTGACGCGGGCGAGGTGACGATCAACGTCGCCTACTCCAGCGTCAACTACAAGGACGCGCTGGCGGCGACCGGAGCGGGCCGTATCATTCGCCGCTACCCTTGCGTCGGTGGTATCGATCTTTCGGGTACCGTCGAAAATAGTTCAGATCCGCGCTTTAAGCCCGGCGATCCGGTGATCGCCACCAGTTTCGACATTGGTGTGGCGCACCACGGCGGTTACGCACAGTACGCCCGCGTGCCGGCCGACTGGGTCGTGCCGCTGCCGGCCGGTCTTTCGCTCTTCGACGCGATGGCGCTCGGAACGGCCGGTTTTACGGCGGCGCTCGGCATCGTACGCATGGAAGAAAATGGTCTGACACCGGCCAAGGGACCGGTGATCGTCACCGGAGCCACCGGCGGGGTGGGCAGCCTAGCTGTCGATATGCTGGCCAGGCTGGGCTATCAGGTGACCGCGCTGACCGGCAAGGAAGCTGAGTTCGACTACCTCAAGCGCCTTGGCGCGGCTGAGGTCATGTTGCGGACTGCACTAGATTTGTCGCGGATTCGTCCGCTCGACAAGGCTCTTTGGGCTGGTGCCGTGGATAGCCTGGGCGGCGACGTACTGGCCTGGATCGCCAGCACGATGAAACAGGGCGGCACGATCGCCAGCATCGGTCTCGCCGCCAGCACCTCGCTCAACACTACGGTTATGCCGTTCATCCTGCGTGGCGCTTGCCTGCTTGGCATCGACTCGGGCTATATCGGCGAGCCGTACCGCAGTGGTGTCTGGCGGCGTCTGGCGAGTGACCTGCGGCCACCGCATCTGCACGAGATGGCGCGTACGATCGGCTTCGACGAACTGCCTTCCGCCTTCGACGACTTTCTCAAGGGTCGGGCGCATGGCCGTGTCGTCGTCGAGATCGCCGGCGCTTGACCGGCGCGACTAAGACGCGTCGTACCAGCTGATGGATACCCCGATGGCCTTGCCGCGCGTCCTGATCGTCGATGAGTCGCGCATGGTCCGCGCGACGCTGATCAAGCGCATCCGCGATCAATACGATTTTCGCGAGGAATTTGATGGCGAGGCCGGCTGGCAGGCGCTGGTCCTCGACCACTCGATCCAACTGGTAATTTGTTCTTTGTCCATGCCGGTACTCGATGGGCACGGCTTGCTGGCCCGTGTTCGTACTTCCAAACTGGCGCGCCTGCGCGAAATGCCGGTGCTAATGCTCTCCGGCGATGACGAGGAAGCCCGCGAACGTGCCAAGGCGCTTGGTGTTTCCGACTTCATCAACAAGGGCATCGGGACGGCCGAACTGCTGGCGCGTATTGATTCGCTGGTGAAGCTATCACAGGCGCAGACCCAGCTCCATGAAAACCGCGAGCAGCAGGTCCAGAACGCCGAGACCGGGTTGTTTACGCGCAAGTACATTGAGTTGCAGGCGGCGCAGGCGATGTCGCACGCCATGCGACACAATAATCAGGTGAGCGCCTTGGTCCTTGGCTTCGATCATTTTGGTGCGCTACGCGAGGAGCACGGCGACGAGGTGGTCAAGCAGTTGCAGTTAAGCTTTTCCAAGATGCTCGCCAACAAGATGCGCAAAGAAGACAGCCTCGGTCACTTTGCCGGTAGCCAGTTCGCCGTCGTTTCGCCGGGTACGCCGTATCTTTCCTGCGAATCGTTTGCCAATCGTCTGCGTGAGGCGATCCTGGTCGCCAATATCGCGATACACGGGCAGCGCGTCAGCCTTTCGGTCAGCGTCGGCGTGGCCAACAGCCCAGCGGATGGCGTGACCTCCGCCGGCGCCTTGCTTGAGTTGGCAGGCGTCCGGCTGAAAGAGGCGCAACAGGCCGGCGGCAACCGGGTTGTGGCGTGTCAGGCCAATCCCGCGAGCGAACTGATCGTGCCCGCGCTGGCGCATGCCATCGAACTGATCCGGGCCGGGCAGGAGAGTGCGGTCATCCCGCACTTGCTCAAGCTGGGCCGGCAAGTCGTGCCGCTCTTGCAGTTGCTCGAGCGGGAATTGAAGTTGGGTCTGCCACTGGCGGATATTGAGAAGCATCTGCTTGACCCGGCGCAGGAAACCGAAGACGCCGGGCAGGACTAAGTCTTAACGAGTGCAGGGTATTTATGTTCAGCAAGAGGAATACATGACGACAATCAAGGAATTTCACAAGCAATCCATCGACCACCCGGACGTCTTCTGGGCCGAGCAGGCCAAGTTAATCGACTGGCACAAACCGTTCGAGAAGACGCTCGACTTCTCGCGGCCGCCGTTCGCCAAGTGGTTCGTTGGCGGCGAAACCAATCTTTGTTTCAATGCGGTCGATCGTCACGCCGCAACGCGCCCGAACGACCGGGCCCTGGTCTTTATTTCGACCGAAACCGATCAGGAAAAAGTCTACAGTTTCGCCGAACTGAAGCACGAAGTGATGCGCATGGCCGCGATCATGCAGAGCCTCGGCGTTGGCAAGGGTGACCGTGTCCTGATCTACATGCCGATGATCGCCGAAGCGGCTTTCGCCATGCTCGCCTGCGCCCGCATCGGCGCCATTCATTCGGTGGTGTTCGGCGGTTTCGCCTCTGGCTCGCTGGCGACGCGTATCGACGACGCGACACCGAAACTGATCGTTTCCGCTGATGCCGGCATGCGCGGCGGCAAGGCCGTGCCCTACAAGCATCTGCTCGATGAAGCGATCGAGTTGGCGGTGAGCAAGCCGGAAAAAGTCCTGATGGTCGACCGCGGGCTCGACCAGGCCTTCAGCAAAGTGGCCGGCCGCGACGTCGACTACGCGACGCTGCGCGAGCAATTCATTGATGCCGAGGTACCGATCACTTGGCTCGAATCGTCCGATCCGTCCTACATCCTCTATACGTCGGGCACCACCGGCAAACCAAAGGGCGTCCAGCGCGACACTGGTGGCTACTGTGTCGCGCTGGCCGCGTCGATGAAGTACATCTTCTGTGGCAACCCCGGCGAGACCATGTTCTCGACCTCCGATATCGGCTGGGTGGTCGGCCACTCGTACATTGTGTACGGTCCGTTGATCGCCGGTCTGGCGACGATCATGTACGAAGGTACGCCGCTGCGTCCGGACGCCGGGATCTGGTGGCAGATCGTCGAGAAGTATAAGGTCAGCGTCATGTTCTCGGCGCCGACCGCTGCGCGCGTACTGAAAAAGCAGGACCCGGCCTTTATGCACAAGTACGACCTGTCGAGCCTGCGCCAGCTGTTCCTGGCCGGTGAGCCGCTCGATCAGCCAACGCACGAATGGATCCAGGGCGAACTGAAGCTACCGGTGATCGACAACTACTGGCAGACCGAGACCGGCTGGCCGATCCTCTCGGCCATGCCCGGGGTTGAGAAGACCGAGATCCGCTTTGGCACGCCGAGCTTCCCGGTCTATGGCTTTGACCTGCGGATCTTTCGCGAGGACGGTACCGAGTGCGACGCCGACGAAAAAGGCATTGTCGGCATCGTGCCGCCGCTGCCGCCGGGTTGCTTGAGCACGGTGTGGGGCGACGACGAGCGCTTCGTCTCGACCTACTTCTCGCTCTTTCGCGAGCCGCAGGTCTACTCCTCGTTCGACTGGGGCATCAGGGACAAAGACGGCTACCACTACATCCTCGGGCGCACCGACGACGTGATCAACGTCGCCGGCCATCGGCTCGGGACGCGCGAGATCGAGGAAGCCATCCAGGGCCACGCGGCAATTGCCGAAGTCGCGGTGGTTGGCGTTGCGGACCAGTTGAAGGGACAGATGCCGATGGCCTTTGCCGTGGTCAAGGATGCGGCGCGGGTTGCTACGCCCGAACTGCGTAAGGCGCTCGAAAAGGAGGTGATGAAACAGGTTGACGACAGTCTGGGCGCGATCGCCCGGCCAAGTTGCGTGCATTTCCTGACCGTATTGCCGAAGACCCGTTCTGGCAAGCTGCTGCGCCGTTCGATCCAGGCTCTGGCAGAAGGTCGCGATCCGGGCGACTTGACGACCATCGAAGATCCGGCCGCGTTGGAGCAGTTGCGGCAGGCGTTCGGCCTGAAGTAAAAAAAGGTCGGCGTTCGTCGCGATATTCGCCTGCCGTCCTCTGGGGTCGCAGGCGAATTTTTTGTGCGCCGCGGTTTCGCCTATTGGCCGATCGCGGCCCAGTAAGCGCGGTGGCGCAAGACGCTGCGCGCGCGGTCGACGACGACCTCAATTAGGTGCGGGCCGCCGGCCGCGATCGCGGCGGCAAGGCCGGCAGCGAATGTGCTCAGGTGCTCGACGCGGTGGTGGGCGATTCCCCAAGTGGCTGCCGCGTGGCTGAAATCGACGTCGGGTGGTGCCAGCCAGGCACGTTCGAAATCGGCCAGCGCGCCTTCCGGCAGATAGCTGAAAATGCCGCCGCCCCCATTGTTCACCACCACCACCACGAGATCGAGTCCGCGTGCTGCGGCCAGGCCGGTGAGGTCGTGCGTGCAGGTCAGATCGCCGACCACCGCCACCGTCGGGCCCGCCTTTGCGGCAATGCCGGCGGCCGTCGATATGTTGCCGTCGATGCCGCTGACGCCGCGGTTGCCGAAGAGGCGCAGCGCCTTGTCGGCGCTGCCGGAGAAGGTGTCGAAGTCGCGCACTACCATCGAGTTGCCGCAGAAGAGTCGGTGGCCAGGTGGCAGCAGGCTGAGCAGGGCCGGCAGCAGCGTGTCCTCGAAGATGGCTGCGTCGCTTCTCAGTTCGGCGGCGAGGGCCTTGGCGCGCGCCTCCGCGGTGACAAAGGCCGCACGCCAGTCAGCTGGTCCCGGTGCTGGTGCGGCGGCCGCGAGCGCCGTGCAGGTCGCCTGCGGATCGGCCTGCAGCAGCATCGTGCTCGCGTGCAGCGGATCGGGCCAGCGTCCGTGCGGGTCAACGACGATATGCGTGGCAGCATTGGCGGTGGCGAGCCAGTTGCCCACCGCGCGGGAGATCGGGTAAGCGCCGAAACGCAGCAGCCACTGTGCCCGCTGACCGGCGGCAAAGCCGGGCGCGCGCAGGAAGGCCTCGGCGCGGGCACAGATGCGCGAGCGATCATGGCTGCCGAAGCGCAGATTGGTCAAGGGTTCCGCCAGCACCGGGCAGTCGAGGCGTTCGGCCAGTTCGGTGACGGCGGCCGGGAAGGCCGGCGTATAGTCGCCGCCGCCGCAGACAATGAGGCCGGGGCGGCCGGCGATCGCGGCGCTCAGCTCGGCGATGGCCGTCGGCGCCGGTTGCAGTTGCGGTGCAGCAACGCGAAGGGGCGCCAGCCGGGTCGCTGGCGGCAGGTCGCCGCCGGGCACCATTGGCTCGCGGAACGGCAGATTGAGGTGCACAGGCCCGGGTAATGGCCAGCGGCTTTCACCGACGGCACGCGCCGCCAGATGGTGCAGGTAGGCGGGATTGAAGCCGGCGTCGGGCGTGCCGAGGGCGTGTGCGGCGCGCACGTGGTCGCCGAACAGTTTGAGCTGGTCGATCGTCTGGTTGGCGCCCCAGCCACGCGACTCGGGCGGTCGGTCGGCGGAGAGCAGGAGCAGAGGGACGGCGTCGGCGTCGGCCTCGATCACCGCCGGGAACCAGTTGGCCGGCGCCGAACCTGAGGTGCACAGCAGCGCGGCTGGCTGGCCGCCTGCCTTGGTCAGGCCGAGGGCAAAGAAGGCAGCGCTGCGTTCATCGATGACGATCCAGGTGTGGATCGCCGGTTGGCGCAGGAAGGCCAGGGCCAGCGGCGTGGCGCGCGAACCCGGAGAGATGACTGCGTGTTCGATGCCAGCTGCAGCGAGTCCGTCGACCAGGGCCTGCGCCCAGCAAAGATTGAGCGTGCCATTGTCCATTTTGTCGTTCACTCTGATCCCGTCCGCGAGTCGGCCGCTACAGGAGTGAGCTGGCCCTCCGCGCCGCGTAGCGCCGCGAGCATCACTCCCAATTTTGCTTCGGTTTCCGCCAGTTCCTGCACCGGTTCGGAGCCGGCGACGATGCCGGCGCCGGCGGACAGCGTCGCCTCATTGCCGGCGAAGCTGGCGCAGCGCAGCGCCACCACCACTTCGCCATCACCATTTGGCGCGATCCAGCCGATGCCGCCACTGTACCAACCGTCGCGCAGCTCCTGATGGCGGCGCAGCCAGTCGCCGGCCGCGTCAGCCGGCGCGCCGCCGACGGCCGGCGTCGGGTGCAGGCGGGCTATCAGGTCGAAGAGCCCGACGCCGTGGCGCACGGGGCCTTCAATGCATGTGCGCAGGTGAGCCAGATCGCGTAGTTGCAGCACTTCGGGCCGCGCTGGCACGTCGAGTCGCCTGCAGAGGGGGGCCAGCGCACGGCGCACGGCGTCAACCACGAGGCGTTGTTCGCGGCGGTTCTTGTCGTCGTCAAGTGTCCCGCTGGCCAGCGCGTCGGGCCACACCGTGCCGGCCAGCGCATCGGCGGTAGCCGTGCTGGCGGCGAGCGTCACCAGGCGCTCTGGCGTCGCGCCGAGGAATGCTCGCGCGCCCCGTCCTACCGCATAGACGGTACTTTCCGGATGCTGAGCGCAAAGCGTTGAGAGCAAGCGGCGTAGCGGGAAAGAACGCTCGGCGACGAGGCGCACGCAGCGGCTGAGCACGACCTTGTCGAGACGGCCGGCGGCGATCTCGGCGAGGGCGAGCCGGACGCGCGCCAGCCAGGCGCGTTCCGCCAGAGGTTCGGGATGGCGACGGCCGGCGACGGCGTGACTGTCGGCCGGCGACGGGCGCAGCGCAGCGCGCCAGCGATCAAGTGCCGCCTCGCCGTCGCGCGCGGCGCACGAGAAGGTCGCTGTGCGCCGACCATGGCGGCTCTGCAAGAGTATGGCCGGCACAGCGAGCAGGGCATTGGGCAATTCGTCCGTCAGGGCTCCCGGCGCTTCGTCGTCGAAGGCGAAACCGAGGAAGGCCGCCGGCGCGTGGCCTTGCCCGTTGCGGTCGTCGTGCCGCCAGCGGCGGGTGGTTCCGGCGAAAGCCGCCTGCAAGGCCGAGAAGCGTGCCGGACCGGCGCTGGAAAAGACCAGCGCGCGGCCGAGTCCGAGGCGGAAGTCGCCCCGGGTGGGCTGCGCCCAGTACATGAAGTGTCCGCCGCCCAACTCTTCTCCGAGCCAGTCATCGCTGCCGCCACCCAAATCGAGCCGGATGCTGAGCAGCGCGTCGGCCGGAGCGTCGGCCAGCAGACGCGTCAGTCGCTCGCGCAGCAACGCGAGGCGGGGGGCGTCGAGCACGGCGGCGCGCATCA
>Ga0209125_1001072_pt1 | contig 28552 bp, 33 predicted proteins | sample BarGraIncub1131A_FD_184503 | JGI IMG/M metagenome (GOLD analysis project Ga0209125, IMG submission 184503) | Arctic peat soil microbial communities from Barrow, Alaska - Barrow Graham LP Incubations 11-31A (SPAdes) (version 2) | ecosystem: Environmental > Terrestrial > Soil > Wetlands > Peat... | reverse complement strand
ACTAAAATTCTAGTTCCCACCATATCCTTTATTGGATACAAATTACTCATAACTATTTCAAAAATATCTTCAGTTTGTGCTAATTTTCCTTCTCCTATATCACCACAGGCCAGTCTTCCTGATGTTGGCATTATAAAATCAAACCCATAAGTCACAAGCTTTTTAATATTATCCTGCAATATTGGGTTATTATACATATTTACATTCATTGCAGGGGCAAAAATCACTGGTGCATTTGTTGCCATAATAGTAGTTGTAAGCATATCATCTGCAATCCCATTTGCAACTTTTCCAATTATATTGGCAGTTGCTGGAACTACAAGTAGCAAATCAGCTTTTTTAGCAAGAGCTATATGTTGTATCTCCCATGCTTTAGGCTCTTCAAACATATCCTGAATCACCATGTTTTGACTTAGTGTTTGAAAGCTTAGGAGATTTACAAATTCCAACGCTGCTTTAGTCATGATAACATGGACTTCAACGTTTTCTTTTCTTAATCTACTAATAACATCTAATGCCTTATATACTGCTATTCCACCTGTTACACCAATAACTACTGTCTTTGTATTTTCCATACTATTTTATTCCTTCTTGTGTTGTTATAGCTACAATAGCTCCTTCATAAATTTCATGTATAGCTATAGTAACTGGTTTTGTTGAATCCACATGTACAAGTGGGCTTTGACCCTCTATTATTTGTCTTGCTCTTTTTGATGTTGCTACAACTAAGGAATATCTGTTATCAACTTTTTCTAATAAGCTTAATATTGATGGGTTAATCATTGAATTATTCATTAATAATTTCCTCCTTTAGAAAATCTCCATTCATTCTATCTACTCTACATCTTTCTGCAATTATAATGCTTTGAATTTTTTCACAAGCACAATCTACAGTGTCATTTACAACTGCATAATCATATTTGGATACAAAACTAATTTCTTTATGAGCTGATGTAAATCTAGTAATTAAGGACTCTGGAGTTTCACTGCCTCTATTTGTAATTCTATTTTTTAATTCCTCCATAGATGGAGGAAGAATAAAAATAAATAAACCATTTGGATAAGCTGTTTTTACCTTAAGAGCACCTTGAATATCTATCTCAAGTAATACGTCCCTACCACTCTCTAATACCTTTAGAACTTCTGATTTAGGTGTTCCGTAATAGTTTCCATAAACTTCTGCATATTCAAGAAAATCCTCTGACTCAATTTTTTCTAGAAATTTCTCTTTAGTAATGAAATAATAGTTTACGCCTTCTATTTCATCACTTCTTGGACTTCTAGTAGTTGCAGACACTGAAATCCACATATTATTTTTTTGAATTATAGATTTGCACACAGTTCCCTTACCAGCACCAGAAGGCCCTGAAATAACAATGAGCTGCCCCCTACTCGTCATTATTCCTCGACCTCATCTATATGTTCTTCATCTTTAACAGATAACCTATGTGCAACAGTTTCAGGTTGAACAGCTGACAAAATAACATGATCACTATCAGTGATAATAACTGCTCTGGTTCTTCTTCCATAAGTAGCATCAATTAGCATACCTCTATCTCTTGCTTCTTGAATTATTCTTTTAATTGGTGCTGATTCAGGGCTTACTATGGCAACCAATCTATTTGCTGAAACAATGTTCCCAAAACCTATGTTTATCAATTTTATACTCATCGCGTGCCTCCTGTTTATTCTATGTTTTGAATTTGTTCTCTAATTTTTTCTATTTCGCTTTTCATATTAATTACTGTATTTAAAATTTCTAAATCATTTGCTTTTGATGCAATTGTATTAGTTTCTCTGTTCATTTCTTGAATAATAAAGTCAAGTTTTCTCCCAATTGGTTCATCTAATATTAGAGTTTCCCTCATTTGATGAATATGACTATTTAATCTTACAATTTCTTCATCAATTCCAGCTTTATCAGCAAAAATTGCAACCTCCATGGCAACTCTAGTCTCATCGAATTCAACTTCTTTATGCAAAGCAATTAACCTTTGAGTTAGTTTGCCTTTATACTCATAAAAAACAAAGGGCGATCTTTCCTTAACCTTTTGAACAAGCCCATTGATTATATCACATTTAATTATAACATCCTCTAGTAACTTTTCGCCTTCCCTTTCTCTCATAAAAAGAAGTGCTTCAAGCGCTTCTTTTAGCGATTGCTCAATCTGCTCAAAGGTTTCTGAGATATCTTCCTCTTTTTGTTTAAGAGTTATTACCTCAGGTAATCTAGCTATTTGAGAGACTGATATATCGTCTTGTAGATTATATTTATCTTTTAAAACTCGAAAGCAATTTATATAACTTTCAGCTAATTTTTCATTCAAATTAGCGTAAGCGTCATCCTTATCATAATTGCCTTGAGTTACAAATACATCAAGCTTTCCTCTTTTAACTTTTTCACCAATTATTTTTCGGATTTTATCCTCAAAAGCTATTAATACTCTAGGCATTCTTATATTGGTCTCGAAATATCTATGATTGACACTTTTTATCTCAATGGTAAAGCTTTTACCATCTTTTTCGCAGTTTCCTCTCCCAAACCCAGTCATACTCCTAATCATAACAACGCATCCTTCCAATGTTCATTGAGAACCCCTATAATTATACATAAACTCTCATTATAATTTCAAGCTAAAATTATAAGTTGTCACTTTTATCAGGATTTTTATTAAAAAACCGCTGTGTGCTGTAATTTAATGTATATTAAAAATAGTTCACACTTATAATAAAATATTTCCTATATACTTTATATTATACCAATAATAATATTAATCACCACATTTATTTAGAGATTTTAAAGCTTCTTCAATAATTAACACATCTTTAGTCAATGCTATACGGAAATAATCATATCCAAGTTTTCCAAAAGCATTTCCAGGCGTAACCACAATTCCATTATTAGTAAGTAACTCTTCACAAAACTCATTAGTGGTATAATTTTTAGGTGTTTTGCACCACAAATAAAATGTCCCCTCTGCATCAAAAAAATTAATGCCTTTTTGTAGTAGAACACTTTTTGCAACTTCTCGTCTTTCATCATATATTTTCCTTATATTGTAAACATACTCCCGATTTAAATCAAGAGCAGCAATGGCAGCCTTTTGCACAGGAATAAATTGCCCAGAATCACAATTACTTTTCACCTTTAATAAAGCATTTATTACTTTAGCATTACCTACAGCATATCCTATTCTATATCCTGTCATATTGTATGTTTTAGATAATGTTCCAAACTCCACACATTGCCTTTTTGTATCATACTGCATAAGACTAATAGCTTTCTTATTTGCCTTAATTATCTCATTATATGCCGAATCATTGCATAAAACAATATTATTATCATAAGAAAACTTTATAATATTCTTATAAAACTCTGAGGTCGCTACAGCACCAGTTGGATTATTTGGATAATTTATAAAAATAAGTTTACTTTTAGAAATTATCTCTTCTGGAATTGTAGTAAAATCCAACATATATCCATTGTCTTGCTTTAAAGGTACAGTATAAGGAATACAATCCCAAAGTTTCGAACAAATACTGTAAACAGGATATGCTGGTTCAGGCACTATTACAACACTTCCTACATCACATACTGCTGGAATTATATTGCTTATCCCTTCCTTTGAGCCAATAAGAATTATTACTTCTCCCAAATCTAAACTTACAGAGTAAACCTGCTTATAATATTTTATAACAGCTTTTTTAAGTTCAATTATACCATCATAAGGAGGGTAATTATTATACCTATAATCTTTTAATCCATCTATTAGAGCATCGGTAATTTTTGAATGAACTTCTAAATCCGGATCTCCTATACTTAAGTCAATAATTTTTTTGCCTGTGAGAATCGCTTGATTTTTCATGTCTTCAATCTTTTTAAAATGATATTCATTAACATTAGATAGTCTATTATTTATTTTCATAATATCACCCTTTATATGATTTTTTATTATGTTATTCGGGTGGTACTAACTTTGTTACAGTACATTAGTTATAATAGGAAAAAGAGAAGTACATATTAATATATATATGCTTCTCTTTGCTAAGTACTTCTAAAACTCATTTTTTTAAATTTCTTTATCATATTCGGCTTTTGTATCGTCCTCTTTCAAACATAGCTTCGATTTCTTTTAAATTTGTGGTGCTAGCAAGTGCAAGCATAAGTTTAATTCTAGCCTTTTGCCCTGGAAGACTATCTCCAAAAATAACACCAGCATTTCTAAGTTCTTTACCACCACCTGGATATCCATAAGAATCTAAAACTCTTCCTTTAAAACATCTAGATACCATAACTACAACTACGCCCTTTTGTATAGCTTTTTTTACCCCCTCTGCCATCTCAGGTGGAATATTCCCTCTTCCCATTGCTTCAATAACAAGTCCTCTGGCACCTTGCTGAACACAAAAGTCAATTAATTTTGAATCCATTCCAGCACAAGCTTTAATTAAATCTACTCTAGTTTCTATTTTTTCTGTTAATATATGTTCTTTTTTTAAACTATCTCTATAGAATATTGCTTCATTATTGTCGATAATCCCTATTGGACCAAATTCTGGGCTTTGAAAGGTATTTAAATGCATTGAATGAGATTTAGTAACTTCACCAGCACAATTAAGTTCATCATTTAAGCATACGAGCACTCCCCTATTGCGTGCCTCCTCCGAAATAGCAGTACAAATAGACGCTGATAAATTTGCAGGTCCATCATACCCAAGCTCTGAACTATTTCTCATTGAACCCGTAACAATTACAGGTTTTGGATTATCTATAGTTAGGTGTAATAAATAGGCTGTTTCCTCAAGTGAATCTGTACCATGAGTGACTACAACTCCACTTATATCATCCCTGCATAAGAAGCTTTGAATATATTTAGATAGTTCCATCATGAGTTCTGGTGTCACATGAGGTCCTGGCAGACTTGAAAAAGTATATGATTCTATTTGTGCATAATTTTCAATTCCCGTAACCATAGACATTATTTCTTCTCCACTAAGGGTTGGAATTGCAGCCTTTATTCTTGGATCAACCGTCATAGCTATTGTCCCGCCATTAAAAATTACCGCAACTTTTTTCATTTGAATTTCCTCCTAATATTTAGTCCTAAAATTAAATAATAAATTTTATTTATTAATTGTATAAATAACTTTAAACTAATATAATTTTTCTCATACAAACAAATTCTATTCTACATTATATTAATAACAATTACATCTCTTATTCTAAAATTTCATGCATGGTAATAAAAGTAAATAAGATATACTTGTTGTTGCAAGTATATCTTATTTACTTTTATAATATTTAATATAACATAATCATCCATTAATATGACAACTTTCCTATCTACCTATTTTTCAAATATTCAAATAAATTTCTTTCTATTTCATCTGCACCGTTATCATCTAAGGTTATATATTCCCTATGACCATCTAACGCCTTAACTTCAATCTTCCCTATCTCTTGTCCATTATCTTTATCAATATCACGTTCAAACTTCATTATCTTATAACCTTCACTTATAAAATCCTCTGTTTTACTTTCCATGGAATCACGCTCCTTTTCTAATTGCAGATGTATACTTTAGAGTTTAAAATTTATTTTAACTTCTTCTGATCCTTTTGCTTATTGCTAGAATCTGTTCTTTTAGTACCAATATTAACTTCTTGACTATTCAATTCGTTTTTTTTGCCCTTTTGCATATCATTTCACTTCCTTAAATCTAATAATTTAAACCTAGGTATTAAGCGCACTTAATTTATATCTACTCAAGAGTTTCTCCATTGAAATTTTCATACAGTGGTGGTTTTTTCTTATTTCCTTCACTTTTCTTTGGTTTACTAATATTGTCACGTTTAACATTAATATTACTATTTTTACTTCCTCCAACATGTTGATGGTCAGGCATAGCTAAAACTCCTTTCAAAATAAATTTTATTCTTTTATATTTTCTCTCCATGTGTGAATTATTATACATATCAGCTTAACTTATAATTTGTTTTCATGAATTAATAAAAGATATTTATTTATTTTTTAAATAATATAAAATATAGTAACCTTTTCATAAAATCTCCATAGTATATATTAAAGTAATTTTAATTATAGAATTTTTCATATTTTATTCTTTTATTTGTTTGTTTCTATCCCCCCCATAAAAACCACCTCTCTATTAGATAGATTGGTGGTTTTATTATTATTATCATTGAAATATTTCTATATTATGGAATATTAATTTGCCTGTAGATAATATATATAAATAAGCAAGTAATTTATGAGGTGTGTTAAATGGACGATAATTCTAAAGAAATAATATCTTCAAAAATTAATGAACCCAATAATAATATTGTTGATGTTGTCATTCCAAAGCAAAAAAAGAATGATTACAAATTAATTGTCCTTTGGGTTGTAGTAGGTTTTCTAGCAGTATTATTACTTTATTATGCTTATGAAATGATATACATTTACTTTTAGTAGATTTTTACTCTAAAATTTTATTTATAATATTATTAAGAATAAGGTATCTATGGTTAATAACCATAGATACCTTATTCTTTTAATAAAATAAATAAACCTATAATATTATAATTGGGAAATATTAAATACTAATTAAAATGGTGCATAACCTTGCTCTGACCACCATTCTTCTTTTAGCTCTTCATATTGGGATGAAAATTTATCCAAATGGATTTTTTCCCATTTAATTAGAATATTAAATAGTTCCTTTGCTTCTTTAATTTCTGTCTGTTTAGCAGCCTTTGCATAGTATTCTATTGATGCTTTTTCCATCTGTATTCCAATTCCAAAAGCAGATACTGCAATGCCTGCATCCTTTCTATCAATATTCTCCCATTTAAAAATTGCTGGAGAAGTTGGTTCTGGAATTAATGCCAATTGAAAATCAACTATATTATCATCTTTAACTTTATTAAATAAGTCTTTTAGCCAAACTACATGTTGCATTTCTTCCTGCGCAAGTTCTAAAAAGGCATTTTTAACTTCTTTAAAATTAGAATTACTTGCTGCCATATTATAAAATTCATATCCTTCTATCTCATTTATAATAGCTTGTTTTAGAATCATTAATTCTTGATTGTTCAATGTTATCTCCTCCTAAATATACTATTAAAAATTAATTTATATTAGTTATTTATTAATAATTGATATCTTATCATATTTAGAAAAATAATACAACAAATATATTGATCTTATATCTAATGAATTATCTAATGAATTATATGAAAAAAGCACTTGACAATAATCAATTAATATGATAGATTTAATTAACAAATCAATTGAACTCAATTTAATTTAACATAATTAAGTTTTGTTAAACTAAAATATTTGTATATAAAAAAAATATAGAGGAGGATTATATTATGAAATTTTACGATTTTAAATTTAAAACTATTGACGGAGAGGATGCAGTATTAGATGAATTCAAAGACAAGGTAGTATTAATTGTGAATACTGCGAGTAAATGTGGATTTACACCTCAATACAAAGATTTACAAAAGCTATATGAGAAATATAATGCTAAAGGCTTTGAAATAATCGGTTTCCCTTCTAATCAGTTTGCACAGCAAGAACCCGCAAATAATGATGAGGTGAAAAGTTTTTGTGAAATTAATTTTGGAGTAACTTTTCCACTTTCGCAGAAAGTTGATGTTAGAGGTGAAGACGCAGATCCACTATTTAAATATTTAACTGATCAAAAAGCATTCCAAGGCTTTGACATGAATAATCCAAGTGCTAAACATTTACATGATGTTTTACAAGAAAAGTTTCCTGACTATTTATTAGGTGATTCAATTAAATGGAATTTCACTAAGTTTTTAGTAGATAGACAGGGAAACGTGGTAGAAAGATTTGAATCACCTATAGAGCCAATGGCTATTGAAGAAAACATTAAAAAACTACTATAAAGTTCACCCATTAAGTTAGTTAGGAAGTGATCCTAGTGAAATATGAAGCCCTCAAATTAGATAACCAATTATGCTTTACTCTATATGCTTGTTCTCGTGAAATAACAAAATTATATAAGCCCGTCTTAGATAAATTAGGTATAACCTATACTCAATATATTTCTCTTTTGGTATTATGGGAAAAAGATAATATAACAGTAAAAGACATGGGAAAAAAATTACATCTTGATTCTGGTACTTTGACTCCACTACTTAAAAAATTAGAATCTATGAAGCTAGTAAAAAGAACTCGAGATACTATAGATGAAAGAAAGGTATATGTTAAATTAACTGATAGGGGTATTGAACTTAAAGAAATGGCTATTGAAATACCAAATAAAATTCTTTGCTCTACAGGGCTTACCCTTCAAAGTGCAGAACTTCTGAAGGAAAACATTACTTCCCTATTGCTAAGTATAACTCCTAGCAATAATAACAACTAAAATATATACAGTGTGTTTAATGTATTTTTACATTTAACTCACTGTATATTTTTTTATATTACTAAATAACTTCTCATTACTCATTTAGCATTATAATTAATACTGTTCTCAATGCGTATTATCACATCATGGGTTTTTTCAAAGATAATCCCAACCACAAACCATACTGGTGCATACTCCAATGTAATTATTCCGCCTATTGATAATGTTTTATTTGCATAGTTCCAAGGGCACTCACCTAAAACCAACCTAAGCAGTAGTCCGCAAACTAATTCTACTGCAAATATAAGAACCATATATATACCTCCCCGAGCTATAAGCGGAAGATGTTTTATCCTATAATGCACAGGTTCAAGAAATACAGCAAGCCCATATATAGGGAACATCCAAATACAAGTAGTGCCCCTAAGTAAAACATCACCATTAAGCATTGCGCCAAAACCATTCCACAAAACCTCAGCGCAGAGACCCAAAAGTCCATATATAATAAATCTTTTCCACATAAATGTATTGTTTGTATTACCTTATAAAATATACTGTTAACTTTAGAAGATTTTAAGTAATGCTATTTTATAGTTTTTCTGTACTCCATGGGAGCGCAACCCTTTAAGCTTTTAAATACCCTGTTATAAGTTTTGACACTGTTAAATCCAGATTTATATGCAACTTCTATAATAGAATTGGTATCATACATAAGGTACCACTCAGATTTTGTTACTTTAAAATTGTTTAGATATTCCACAAAAGTCATTCCAGTATTTTCTTTGAAAAACCTAGTGAAGTGGTACTTACTAAAGCCTGAAACTTTTGAAATCTCATCTAACCCTATATGATATTGATAATTTTTCTCTACATGCTCAAATACCTTATCAAGCTTTTTAAGTCTCTCCATTTGTCTGCTCTCATCCTCTAGTGAATAAACTGTTTTAGGCATATATCTAAGTAATATAACTGCCAAGTCATAGAGTCTAGCTTTTAAAATAAGCTTATAGCCTTCTTTGGTATTGCCGTATTCCGCAATAATCTCCTGTATCTGTTTTTCCATTAAAGCGTGAACTTCGCTTCCATAAGTCAAGAGACTCGAGTGAATAAACATTGGTTTTATACTTCTATTATCCTTTGTACCCGACAGAAAATTATCATATATTGACATTCTAAATTGTATAACTGCTCTTTTGCTGAATTCCTTCTCCTTGAAAAAACAATGAATCTCTCCTGAACCAATAATAAGTATGTCCCCGACTATCAAGTTATAGATTTCCTTATTTACTACCACTTTAAGATTCCCTTCCACAAGATATATAATTTCAATATCTTCATGAAAATGATGATGTGTACTAGTATTACCATCATTAAAAAACAATCTAAACGGAAAATCTTGTTCCAATACTGTTTTTTCTAAACTAACTTGCATAATACCCTCCAGAAGTTTCAATAATTCAGACAGCACATATATAAAAATAGGCATACAAATTTTTAACCTTGTATGCCTATTTTTATTCTGCCTGTTACAGCTTTATTTTAACTCTTTTTTTACCAGATTCATAGATACTACATATAATTTTTTGTGTTTTTATTGCTTGTTCCCCATTAATATCAGGTTGTATGCCTTGTCTTAAAGCATCATAATAGTTTTTTATTTGTTTTGAATGGCTTATTCCCCAATATCCCTTTGCTCCATTACCATAGTCGAAAGTTTCATGTGGATTATTATCTGCTATTAATTCCCTGCCATCATTTAACTTAACATGAGCTCTATCCCCTACCATAGTTGCGATCCCATTTTCACAGTGAAGTTCTATTTCTACGGGAGCATCATAAGTATAATAATTAATGGCATGAAAAGCTGTAACTACTCCATTCTTATACTTTATAATTCCTTCAGCCGAATCCTCTACCTGTATTATCTCATGAGCCCTATTACTTATGTTAGCATCAATATAGTCTATATCACAGTTTACAAACCAGCTCATTAAATCCATAGTATGTATGGCTTGATCTATAATAACTCCTCCACCTTCTTTTTCCCAGGTACCTTTCCAATTACTATGACTGTAATATTCATCCGAACGGTTCCAAGTAACCTCAAGCTTGCCTGATAATATTTTACCAAGTTCGCCAGAGTCAAGGGTGTTTTTTATAAGTTGTGACCCTGGATTATATCTATTTTGAAATATTACTCCCATGGTAACATTGTTATCTTTTGCAGCTACAATCATATTTTCAGCATCATTAAGGTTTATAGACATAGGTTTTTCTGTAAGCACATGTTTACCATGAGTTGCAGCGTATATAGCAACCTCAGCATGAAGATAGTGAGGAAGACATATATGCACTACATCAATCTCTTCCTTTAAAATCATCTCTTTATAATCTGTATAATAACTGCAATTATATTGCTCTGCCTTTATTTTTGCTCTATCTTCCATTATATCACATACACAAGCCACCTTTGCATTCTCCAATACCTTTATAGATTGTGCATGCATGGGAAATATGTTTCCACATCCAATAATTGCCACTTTAAATATCTTCATTTTTACATCTCCTAATTAGTTCTATATTAATTTCTGAAGATAATCTATCCCAATTTGTAGACCTTCCTTTACCTTTTCCTCGCTGCCTTCGTAAAGGAAATCTTCATGTTCAATACTAACCACTCCAGTATAGCCTACTTCAGTTAACTCCTTAAAAAGATTTTTCCAGTCTACCTGACCAAGTCCAGGCATTCTATACCTCCAATATCCAAAGTCCTCATGGCTAATGTTTAATTGTTTATTGAATATACCATATGTTTTTAAACTTTCCTTAAACACTTCAGTATCCTTTGCATGTACATGGAATATTCTGTCCTTAAATTCCTTAATAGGAGTAATATAATCCATGAGTAGTGCATGCATGTGAGAGGGATCATAATTTAATCCAAAGTTTTTATTAGGAACTCTTTTAAACATCTCTCTCCAAAGCTCCGGAGTAAAGGAAATAGTTCCGGGAACTCCCTTTTCCTGCCAACCAATCATTGGACAATTTTCAATTATCACCTTAATACCTCTATCCTCTGCATACTTTACTAAATCTCCAAAAACTACCTCAAACTCATCAAAGTTCTCCTCAAGGGACTTATCTATATTTTTTCCTATAAAAGTTCCCACAGCCGGGACATCTAAAAGTACTGCAGCATCAACACATTTTTTAAAATGATTATTTATATTTGACCTTACAGTAGGGTCTCTATCTAAATTGTTATCATAATAAGCAATTGAAGATATAGTGAGCCCATACTCATGAAAATATGCCTTGATTTCCTCTGCTTCCTCTTTTGTAAAATTAGCTACATCTATTTCACTTCCAGAATAATCACGACTATTAGTTCTTGGCCAGCAAGCAAGTTCTAAAGATTTAAACCCATGCTGGCTTGCCCATTTTGCTTTTTCTTTAAGTGGAATACCACCAAGGCATCCTGTTAAAAGTCCTATATACATATTAACACCCTTCCTTATACTATAAATTATTAAAATAGACAGGTTTTCCCGTTTTAGATGACTCATATATAGCTTCAAGTATTTCAGTAACTACCAATGCTTGTTCTGGCTTTACTACAGGCTCACTATCATTCAATATACAGTCTATCCACGCTCTTGCTTCCATATCTGCTGGGTCCTCAGAGCTTCCTTCATAAAAAGCAACCCCCCCAGAGTTAAAGTCTACTTTGGTTTCATACAATCTACTTAAATTTTCTCCGTTTATCCGAAGTCCATCCTTCATATCTGCTCCACCTTCTGTTCCACAAAGAGTTGTTTGTGCTTCACCTACGTCAAGACTATTTAATGCCCAACTTGATTCTAAAATAATAGTTGCTCCATTTTCCATTGTAATAAATCCAAAGGCTGAATCCTCTACTGTGAATTTTTTAGGGTCCCAGGGTCCCCAAGCATTAGCTGCATTTTCTTTACTACTAAGCTTATGATATACATTTCCAACTACGTATTTAGGTTTATAATTATTTAACATCCATAAGGTTAAATCCAGTGCATGAGTTCCAATGTCTATTAGTGGTCCTCCACCTTGCTCAAATTCATTAAGAAAAACCCCCCAGGTAGGCACTGCCCGTCTTCTTATAGCATGTGCTTTTGCAAAATATATATCTCCCAAATTACCATTTTCGCAAATTTCATGAAGGTATCTTGAGTCACCTCTAAAGCGGTTCTGATAACCTATGGTAAGTTTTTTACCTGTACGTACGCAGGCCTCTAGCATTCTCCTTGCTTCAACTGAGGTTTTAGCCATTGGCTTTTCACACATTGCATGCTTGCCAGCTTCTAGTACATCTACAGTAATGGAACTATGTGATCTATTAGGTGTACATACATGAACAACATCAATACTTTTGTCTTTCAAAAGCTGCTTATAATCTTCATAAACCACTGCACCTTCGGTTCCAAATTTTTTTGCAGCCTCTTCAGCTTTTTCTTTTGAAATATCACAAAATGCCACCATTTCCACCTGTGATATTTTAGCTAAACTCGGCATATGTTTGTTATTTGCAATACCACCACAACCAATTATACCAACCTTCAATTTCTTCTCATTGCATGTATTTTTCATAATATATACTGATTTTCAAGTTATTTATAACATGAAAGTCAGGTTTTTCACTTCCTTTCAAAATATAATAATTGAGAATCTACTTCTCTATAAATTTTTTTTACAGAAAACCAGTTCCTCATTGTAATTTTTATTTAACGTTTACACCTTTTATTTTATAATATAATAATTTTTATTACTCGCCATGTATTGCGGAGTTATTCTCATATATTGCTTTTTTTATATAAATAATTTTATATTACCTTAACTTACTTATTTTGAACTACCTTGCAATTATAAAGCTTTAGAAAAGAGAAAAGGTCCGCTAGACCTTAAGCTGACCTTTCCATTTCTTGCTCTATATAAGTTTTTCACTAAATATATTAGTTAAATTTAATTTTTCTACTTTCCCCTTTATTTTATCTATATCCAAAGTATAAAGCCCGAGTTCCTGCATTCTATTAAAATACTCTGCTCCTGCAAAGGTATATCTGTTTGTTCTTCCTTCTTTAGAGTGTATTTTTTCATTTGCATAGGCTATTATATCTCCAACAGCTAGTGACCTTGGTAACATCAAAAGAGGCATACCTAGATAGTTTCTTATTGCATTGTGTCCTGCTAGAGCACCTGTTATAATGGCTTCTGTATGCCCTACAAATAACCCAGCCTTCTCACCTGCGCAGAACAGGTTATCTAGTCCTATAACCTTCATACTGTCCGTTCTTGGAGCTACGGATAGGTATCTTATTGAGTTTCCCTTTCCCCCTGCATATGGATCTATATATTTTGCATATTCTAGTCCTTTTATTTTTCTTAACTTTTCTAATGGATAATATGAAGTCATAAGTTTTGCATGTCCTGTATCTAAAAGAATTATATTTTCTGCAAACTCTTTAAGGGCGTACTGCTGACATACCTTTAGTTTAAGTTTTTCTAGATTTACATCTTCTTCTGGAACCTTTAAAACAACAACCCCTGTTGCGTCCAATTGCTTTACAACGTCATCAGATAAAGAATCCTTAGCTAATTTGCAAGAACCGCTAATAGCTCCATATACATCTTCTTGTCTTTCTCCTTTTAAATCTTCAATGCCCGCTCTGTAACTTATGCTTACTCTTGGCCCAAAAGCTGGACATCTTAAAATACACATTGAACATCCATTTCCATATTTTAAGCAATTACCCATTGGCCCTGTTGATCCTGTAGTCTCTATGAATACATCTGCCTCAACATATTTCCCATCTGATAGATATATTCCTTTTATTCTATTGTCTTCTTTTTCAACATCTACTACTCTTGTTATCATGTTTATTTCTATATCCATAGCTTTTAAGTATTTTACCACTTCTGGTTCAATCTTGTTAACATCATAAAGCCAAGCATGTTTATGTCCTGGAAAATCAATATTTTTATGTCTACTATTTTCATCAGTTAAATGTATTAAATCTCCAGCTCCCAGTGCTATCATCTCTTCTGATGCAGTATATCTTCCATTGTTTCTCATTATACCGCCTACATTCCCAAGTCCTAAAAGCATATCTGTTTTTTCGTATAATACAACCGTAGCACCTGCTTTTTTTGCTGTGATTGCTGCGCTACAACCAGACCAACCACCACCAATTACGATAACCTTCAAAATATTCTCCTCCCCTCTAATACATATTTAGGTTCTGTTTGCATTTTGCAGAGCCTTCTTAATTTACGGTCATTATTTTTTCTTGTGCAACAACCGCAAATGCCTTCTCCACAGCACATTTTCGCATTATTGCAACAGGAGTATTTAATGTTTTTATCTATCTCTTCTACAGCCTTCATCAATTCATAATTTAAAACATCCGCAGCATCACAATGTACTAATTTAATATCATTATTATGGATTAAATCCTTCAATATATTATTAAATTCATCTGTGATTCTGCCACGGACTATAGTATTTGCCATTATAACTTTTGAAGCATATTTTTCAAGATACCCACTCACAAAGCTATTTTTATAGGGAGAATTATCAAGCACAACTATAATTTCATTATTATTTGCATGTAAGTGCTTAAGTGGTGGTATCATTGGTGCCTGCCCTATACCTCTTGCTACAATTATGCATTTACTATTTTTAATTGTATTTATGTTTTTTAGTCCTAAAATACCATTCCAAAATGGTGCTTTTACTAGTAGCTCTTCCCCTTGATTTAACACATCTAATGCCTTGGTTTTAGTTCCTTTTAATTCTATTGCAATAGTTATAGTATTATTTGTCGTATCAGTATCCATTATTGATATTGGCGTATCAAACCTTGTATCTGTATCTGGACGTCTAACAAAAACATAACTTCCTGCTTGAACCAATTCACTTACCAATTTATCACTTGCTTCTAATGTAAATATAATAATATTGTCCTCAAATTTATTTTTCTCTACTATTTTACAATAATAATATTTCCTACTTTCTTTAGCTTTGTAGTTGTTTGAAGCATATTCTTGATATATACATACTCCATTCCAATTACAACAATCACAGAAATTCTTACCTGCTAGCTGTGAACATAATATACAGTCTCCCGTTTCTGCCAGATGGCAAGGACATGCTCGAGACACCAAACTGCGATGATTTCTTAAGAATTTTACTCTCTGTGCCATACAAATGTTTAATTTTTATAGTTATGACACAATATTCATAAAGAATTTTCAAGAAAATCATTGAATATATTCTAATTTTCCGTTAAAATAGTCTTTGAAGAGAGGACTGATTACTTGAAGAAACTTTTTAAAAATTTATTGCCACTAATACTTATTGGTTCTATCCCTTTTTCTAATTTGTTTTATTGGACACTAAATAATACCCAGAGAGGGGTTTATGACCTAACTACTGATTTAGATAGATCTTTACCACTTATAAAAATCTTTATAATACCTTATATGACTTTATGGTTTTACTTAGCTGTTTGTTTTGTTTATTTGTGCTATAAAAACAGAAAGGTTTATTATAAGATTATGCTTACTTTAACCCTGTGCTATGTTGTTGCTTTTATAACTTTTTACTTTTTTCAAACCGCTGTTACAAGGCCTCTTGTTACGGGGGATGATATATTCTCAAAACTGATTTTATTTACCTATAACTCTGACCAGCCATATAACTGTTTTCCAAGCATACACGTAATTACTGCATACCTCGCAATTAAAGGAATAAATCTTACAAATGCTAGTAAACGGATTAAATTTCCAGTTAATGTGGTAGGATTTCTTATTATAATATCCACTCAATTTGTTAAACAACACGTAATTATGGATATATTTTTTGCAATCTTTTTATGCGATGTATTTTTCAATTTAATTACTTATATGGAAGCTCAGTACAAGTTTTACAATTCCAAAAAATCTTATGACTTAATAGAAAAAAATGTTGAATAATAAAGTGTAAAAGCTGCTGAATAATTTTCAGCAGCTTTTACACTTTACTCCGTATATTAAAATAAATACACTATTCTTTGGGCTTGTTATTTATAACCTTATATTAATTTTACCTTCTTTTAATTCTATAGTAATATTTGATCCTTCTCTAAATTCATTTTGGAGATAATGCTCCGCAATCTCATCTTCAATATACTTTTGAATAGTCCGTCTGAGTGGCCTTGCTCCATATTTATCATCATATCCTTTTTCTAATACAAAGTCTTTTACCTCACCTGTTATATCTAATGTAATTTTCTTTTCTTTTACTTCATCTATTACTTCCAAAATCATTAAATCAACTATTTTGCGAAGTTCTTCTTTTTTAAGAGGAGTAAATACAATAGTTTCATCTACTCTATTTAAAAATTCTGGTCTAAAAGTTTCTTTTAAAGCATCCTTCACACGGGCTTCTAAAATATCATAATTATCTTGAACAAACCCCATACTACCTGCTTTAAACTGAGTACCTGCATTGGATGTCATTATTATTACAGTGTTATCAAAGAAAACAGTTCTGCCCTGACTATCTGTTAATCTTCCGTCTTCAAGAATCTGTAATAACATATTAAATACATCTGGATGAGCTTTCTCAATTTCATCTAAAAGAATCACTGAATAAGGCTTTCTTCTTACTTTTTCCGTTAATTGACCAGCTTGATCATAACCTACATACCCTGGTGGTGCTCCAATTAGCTTTGAAACTGTGTGTTTTTCCATGTATTCAGACATATCTATACGAATTAATGCTTCCTCACTTCCAAAAAGCTCACAGGCCAGTGCTTTAACTAGCTCTGTTTTTCCAACCCCAGTTGGTCCAACAAAAATAAAAGAAGATGGCTTTTTCTTTTTTCGAAAGCCTGAACGATTCCGCCTAATAGCTCTAGATAAACTTGTAATAGCCTGATTTTGGCCTATAACTCGTTTATGTAGTCTGTTTTCTAAGTCCAGTAGTTTTTTTGCTTCTTTTTCTGTAATCTTTTGAACAGGAATTTTAGTCCATGCTTCAATTACAAATGCAATATCCTCTTCAGTAATTTGTACCTCACTGCACTTTTTCTCGATTTCATTGATATTTTCTTTTATTTTACATAATTTCATCCTATATTCTGCTGCTTTTTCAAAGTTACCTGTATCTTCTGCCTCAATCTTTGCATTTTCTACTTTTTCTGATTGCTGCTTTAATCCTGAAAGCTCCACAAGTCCTTTATTTTTTAAATTAGCTCTAGAACCAGCTTCATCAATAACATCTATAGCTTTATCTGGAAGAAATCTGTCCGTTATATATCTTTCAGATAAGTTTACAACTTCTTCAATTATTTCATCAGATATTTTAACTTTGTGATATTCTTCATAGTAGCCCCGTATTCCCTTTAATATTTCTATTGTCTCAGCTATACTTGGTTCCTCAACTAAGACTGGCTGAAATCTTCTCTCAAGGGCTGCATCTTTCTCTATATATTTTCTATATTCCTCAATGGTTGTTACTCCAATAACTTGTATTTCACCTTTAGCCAAAGCTGGTTTTAAAATATTTGCTGCATTCATTGACCCACCTTGAACTTCACCAGCACCCATAATATTGTGCACCTCGTCAATAACCAATATTATATTTCCACTTTCCTTAGCTTCTTCAATAATTGACTTCATGCGACTTTCAAATTGTCCTCTAAATTGTGTACCTGCAACAACAGCAGTGAGATCAAGGAGATAAACTTCAGCATTAAATAATTTCTCTGGAACTTGTTTTTCAGCTATTCTCACCGCTAAACCCTCTGCAATTGCTGTCTTACCTACACCAGCCTCCCCAATTAATATGGGATTATTTTTGGTTCTTCTATTTAAAATCTGTACCACACGATCAATTTCTTTATTCCTTCCAACAACTTTATCTACAGCCTTTTGATTTGCTTTGTTTGTTAGGTTTATTCCATATGTATCTAAGTGCTTTCGTTTCTTTTTAAAAAAACTCTTTTTTGATTTCTCTTCAGGTGCATCTAAAATCTTTGAAGAAGTTTCAACTTCCTCATCTATAAAATCTTTATTTTCATCTTTAGATGAGAATAAGCCATTAAAAATATTACCAATAAGTTTTTTCCCGTCACCATTCTCAAGATTCATGTCTGTTGTGTTCATATCTTCAAGATTCAAATCCTCAAGATTCATATCTTCTAAATTCATGTCTTCTAAATTCATGTCCTTAAAAATATTACCCATTTGCTGATTTAAATTTTCAATATCCTCTGAAGATATCCCAGCTTGTTGCATCAATTGATCCATAACTGGAACACCCTTCTTTTTAGCACACTCTATACATAAAGCTACTGTTTCAGTTTTTCCGCCTTCAATTTTTGATGTTAATATCATTGCTATATTTTTTTTACATACATCACATAACTTCATATAAATCATCTCCATATTTCATGTTGTATTAATATTATAATAGTATATCATTTTTTAATAGAATTTGTTTAGTATATTCAATATTGTTTGTTTTTTATTAATAAATAACTTTAAATGCACATTAGGTAATCGTAAGCTTTTCTATTAATTCGTTTATTTCTTTTAATGAAAGCTCGGAAGCTAGAATTTTCAAAGCAGTTATTGTATATAGTCCATTCAAATGTTCTATTTCACTCTTATTTAATTTTAAAAGAATGGTAGAGATACCCTTCATTTATAATCCCCCAAACACACTATTATATTACAGTATGCAGCTTTAACCTTAGTGTTACAAAAATATATAACTAAATATATTTAGTTATATATATTACTTAGGAATATTATTTTTTTAAAACACATATCTTTATTTTGTAAAGCTATTGTAGTTTATATACTATGAAAATTTTACTTCTCATATTCATTTTACCTTTTAACAAACTTTAAATCAATTATTAAGGAGTAAGTAAATTGAAAATTGCAGCTATATACTCCAGAAAATCAAAGATTACAACAAAAGGTGAATCAATAATTAACCAAATTGAACTATGTAAGCATGAAGGTAATCATTTAGGCATTGAAAAATTTATAATATACGAAGATGAAGGCTTTTCAGGAAAAAATATTAAAAGACCTCAATTTCAAAAAATGCTAAGTGATGCAAAAGAAAAAGAATTTAGCGTACTCATTTGTTATAGACTAGATAGAATCAGTAGAAATATATCTGATTTTTCTACTCTTATAAATGAATTAGATAGGCTGCATATAAGTTTTATAAGTGTTAATGAACAATTTGATACCTCAACTCCCATGGGACGTGCCATGATGTATATTGCCTCTGTTTTTGCACAGCTCGAACGTGAAACTATTGGTGAGCGAGTTCGCGACAATATGTTGGAGCTGGCTAAAAGTGGAAGGTGGCTCGGAGGCCAAACACCTTTAGGCTATGAAAGTAGAAAAATGACCTATTTAGATTCTGAGTTCAAAGAAAAAACTATGCATACGTTATCTCCTATAAAAGAGGAATTAGATGTAGTAAATTTCATATATCACAAATATTTACAATATAAATCTATTAACCAAGTCTTTATCTGTGTCTTTCAAAAAAATATTAAAACAAAAAATGGGGCTGATTTTAATAAGAAAAGAATTCAACTTATATTAAGAAATCCCCTATATGTTAGGGCAGATGAAGCTGTTATGAAACATCTCGAAGCTATTGGAATGAATGTAATGGGGAAATTTGATGGTAAGCATGGCATTTTAACTTATAACAAAAGTAAAGGTACTAGGGCTAAGCGAGATATAACGGAATGGGTAGCTGCGGTTTCTACCCATGAAGGAATTATTGATGCCCCTGATTGGCTTAAGATTCAACAAATATTAGATGAAAATAAAAAGAAAGCACCAAGGCTTGGCACCGCAGCTGCTGCATTACTTACTGGAATATTAAAATGTTCTAAATGCGGTAAAAGTATGATTGTTAAACATGGACATATTAGTGCACAGACTAATAAAATAATTCAATACTATGTTTGTAGTACTAAAGATTATTCAAAAGGAGAAAGATGTAGCAATCCTAATATCCGAGTAGATGAGCTTGAATCCATAGTTATGAATAATTTGAAAAATGTATCTATCGATGAAACTGTTCTGTTAGAGGAATTAAATAAAATCAAATCTAATATAATCAAAAATAATTTTATGCAAGGTGAAATGGATAATTTACCAGGACAAATTAAAATAAAACAATCCCAAATAGATATTCTAATAAGCCAGTTATCCTTGGACAATGAAATATCAAAATATATACGACCACAAATTTTGAAATTAGGAGATGACCTCGAAAAGCTAAAGGATAAATATGAACACTTAAAAGAAACCTCCTACGAATATAAAAATAATAAATGGGATGCAAATAAATTTCTATATTCCTTAAGTAACTTTTCTTCCCTAATAGATATCTTAGATTTCAATAATAAGCGTTTATTAATCAATAGTATTGTCCAATCTATATATTGGGATGGTGTTAAAGGTACTATTAAAATAAATCTAATGACTTTAAATCGCTAGCTCATTATCGCAGTTTAGTGTAGCTAGGACAAAATTCACTTCCTACATCAATACAATCGTAAGGTTCATAACTCATCAATATAACCTCCCAACGCACTCTAAAGCACTATACTATTAAAATATTTATAATTCTAAAAATTGTTACAAGTTATATAATAAATAAAAGAGTCTTATGAGACTCTTTTATTTATTAGGAATAACGAAATTCACAATTTTATCAAATTTTTGTCTAAATACATTTTTCTTTGCCACAGAGTTTTTAGCTACTAAAGCTTCTGTAAATAGCAGTTTACTATTTGAATATATATCTACTCTACCGACTTTATCACCTACCTGTACTGGAGCAATTATATCATATAGAGGCTTTTTAATTTTAATTTCTATACTTTCATCCTTTTTTACTGGAATTATAATATCTCTTGTACTTACTATTTGGACATTAGAGGTTCCATTTTTTATTTTAAGAGATTCCAATATATCATCTTTACTAATTAGTTTTTTAAATTCATAATTTTTTTCTACATACTCACTTATTTTTTTAGTTTCATTCCACCTAGGGGTACAATTTAAAGTAATTATAATAACATCTCTATTTTGAATTTTAACTGAAGTTACGAGACATTTACCTGCCTTTCCAGTAAAACCGGTTTTTACTCCTGTGGAATTTGGTAGTGTCCATAGGATTTTATTTATATTATGATAACTTCTAGTAAAATTATATTCTTTTGCATCAATGTCTTTAGATCCCACTATATCATTAAAAAGCTTTATTTGTTTTGCTTTTGCAGTAACTAAAGCTAAATCATAGGCTGTAGAATAGTGATTGCTACTATCTAGCCCATGTGGGGATTCAAAGTTGCTATTTAATAATCCAATTTCTAGTGCATACTCATTCATAAGTTTTAGATACTCATCAACGCTTCCACTTATTCCTTCTGCAATAGCTATTGCAGCATCATTTCCAGACCTTAACATAAGCCCATATAATAACTCTTTTAAGGTTACTTCTTCTCCTTTTTTTAAGCCTATTTCTGAGCCACGTATAGATGCAGCCTTTTCTGATATAATTATTTTCTTGTCTAAATCCCCACATTTAATTGCTACAAGTGCAGTTATTATCTTTGTAGTACTTGCAATTTCTATTGGGGTGTATGCATTTTTTTCATATAAAACAAGTTTTGTATCACAATCTAATGCTATAGCACTTATTGCATTAACAAATATATCATCAGCATAAACATTTTGAATTGTTGACGAGAATAAAAAAAATAAACATAAAGTGGTTGATAAAAATATTTTAAACTTTTTCATAATACACTCACCTCTTTTTTATTATTTGAAATTAATCTTGATTTTTTATAAATAATAATGTGCATTATAATTAATTGATTTTTATTTAGATTATTGGGCATAATACCAATTATTAGGTATATTGGGAGGTTAATATGTTTAAAGGTTTGATAGCGTTTCTTTTAACACTAACGATTATATTATTTCCAATCCCGCTAAAAATAACTCTTAAATATAGTAACAAAGTTTTGGAAATTTATATATATAATAAAAAAATAAAGGCAAAAAGCCCTTCAAAAGATAAAGTAAATTCTAAAATAAAAGCCATCGAAAAAGGCATGGGAAAGATAGATTTTTTTAAATCGTTAACTTTTAACGATTTAAAATTAATTATTCATAAAATTAAGAACTTAAAATTCAAGCCCACAATAATATTAAACACTAAACTAGAATATGGTTTTGATGATGCTGCATTTGTAGCTATTTTATATGGCATAATTCATTCCGCCCATAGTTCTTTGTATTTACTATTACAAAATTTTGTAATAGTAAAGAAGGTAGATCTTAAAGTTACCCCTCATTTCGAAGAAAATGATTTTAGTATAGAAATTTCTAGTATAATTTATGCCAATTTAGGAAAAATTATTTATATGGTATTTATAATAATAAATTGCCTTATAAGCATAAAGCATAAGAATACAAATTTAAAAAAATATAAAGGAGGAAATGTACATGGATAGTCATCCAATTGAAAATTTAATGAGGACCACAATGGAAAGTATAAAAGATATGATAGATGTGAACACCATTGTAGGAGATCCTGTAGAATCAATAGATGGTACTACTATTATTCCTATATCAAGAGTATGTGTTGGTTTTGCATCTGGAGGTAGTGAATTCAATAGTATTAAATCTAGTGATTCAGATAATAAATATCCTTTTGGTGGTGGTTCTGGAGCTGGGGTCACTGTTAAACCCGTTGCATTTTTAGTTGTTAAAAACGATTCAATAAGACTGCTATCTGTAGATCAGCAAAATACATATGATAGAATCGTTGACACAGTACCACAGGTTATCGATATTATTAAAAATATGTTTAAGGATAAATGTGATAAGCATACAGAATGTGAAGACAGTGAAAAGTTTGATGAATAATTAATTTTAATTTTAATTAATATAAAATTTTATAAATTGTAAATATAAAACCCCAACATAATAAAGTTCTATTAGAAAAACTTTATTATGCTGGGGTTTTATAACTTCATAATTATAAATCTTTGAAAAATAGTTATTCAACTTCATTGCTTTCAAGCTTTGTTTGCATATTTTCACTACTAAAATTTTCTAAAGAAGGCATTTCAGCCAGGCTATAAAAATCAAAATGTTTAAGAAATTCATCTGTAGTTACATAAATAATTGGTCTTCCAGGAACATTTTTTCGTCCACTTTCTTCAATTAACTTTTTATCTGATAGAGTATAGATAGCCCTATCACTTTTAACGCCTCTAATATCCTCAATTTCAACTCTGGTTATAGGTTGTTTATATGCAATTATTGCTAAAGTTTCAAGAGAAGCTTGGGATAGTGATTGTCTAATATTCGTCTTTAATAGCTTTTGAACATATTCGCTATTACAGGGTTTTGTAACAAATTGATATTGATCATTAGTTACTACAATTTTAATTCCTCTATCCTCTTCTTCGTATTTTACAATTAATTCATTTATTAATTCTCTTGTAAAATCATTGCTACATTCTAATATATTTGCTATTTCGCTTAGTCTTAATGACTCTCCAGCAACAAATAACAAGGATTCAATTATGGAAAAATATATTTTCTTAGTAGAAACCTCTTCAATGTGTAGTTGGTTAATATTAAATTCCTTCATGTTAATTTACCCTTTCTAAATATATGTCTTTAAAAGTACTTTCTTGAATTACTCTTACACTTCTAATCTTAATAAGTTCAAGCAATGCTAAAAACGTTACAATAACTTCTATTTTTGATGAATATCCAATGATTAATTTAGAAAAATATACTTGTCCAAATAAATCAATAGCTTCTTTCAATTCTTCCATTTTATCTTCTATTTTATATTCATCCACTAATATTTTTTTATTTATTATATTATCAATATTCATTTTATTTATATATTGTTGCATTAAATCATTATATAAATTATACAAATCAAGCATTGTAACATTTTTCAGAAAATCTATTTCTTTTGTGTTTTTATTGTCTTCTTCAATTATTTCAGGTTTCTTACTAAACATTATACCTGCTCCTTGCTCAAGCATCTTTAAATTTTCAGCTATAAGTTTATATTTCCTGTATTCTATTAATTTATTTAATAATTCCACTTCTACATCATTTTCTTCTTCTTTACTAATTTCCTCTTTATTTTTAGGTAGCAATCGTTTGGATTTAATTTGAATTAAAGTTGCAGCTATAACAATGAATTCTGATGTAACCTCTAAATCCATTTCTTTCATAGTTTTAAGATACTCCAGGTACTGATTAGTGATTTCATAAATATTAATATCATAAATGTCCATCTCATTTTTCTTAATAAGATGCAATAACAAGTCAAAGGGACCTTCGAAATTGGTTACTTTTATACTTAATGGCATGTACACTCGCTCCTAAATAAAATTTAATTATAAAGAAATATGTCAATTATACTAATTTCTTTATATCAAGTTATTTTAAGTATAAAGCATCTTTTAAAAAATAACTAGTCAGTATAAAATTTAAAGTCAAAAATATATTTTTTATAAAAATAAGCTTCTAAGCAAAGAAATTTTTGCCTAGAAGCTATAGTTTTATATCACAATAAATGTATTAACTTAAATTGCCCTATCAAAAAGGTCTGTAAAATTATTTTTAATATTATCCCATACTCTAGATTTTTTAATATCTCTATCACTATAGATAATAATCTTGCCATATAGTTCATTATCAACATATATCTCACAGATTCCAATTGCTACATCTTTTTTATACTCTTTTAAACCTTCCTCTATAACAAACTTTTTAGTGATTTCATTTTTCTTACCTCTTTCAAGAGTTATAAGAAAATTTTCTTGTGCTTTAGCTATTAAAAACTTATCCCCTTTTTTATTTAAAGGTATTTTTTCTAATTCTTCATTTTTTGTTATAACCTTTTTAGTTTCAAATTTAGAGAATCCATAGTTCATTAACATGCTAGCATCACTATTTCTTATTTTATAGGTTGGTGCACCCATAATTATTGCTAGCATCCTTACATTGTTTCTTACTGCAGTAGCAGATATACAGTATTTTGCTTCGTTTGTAAATCCAGTTTTAAGTCCATCGCAACCCACAAAAAATCTAACAAGCTTATTGTGATTTACAAGACCTATAGGGGTCTTTCTACCCTCAGTAATAGTTTCCATATAGGTTCCTGAATATTTTAGTATTTTAGGATGTTTTAATAACTCTCTAGACATAATTGAAATATCATAGGCAGAAGTAAGATGTCCATCTGCACTTAGTCCTGTGCAGTTTTTAAAAGCAGTATCATTCATATTTAGTGCTTTTGCTTTTTCATTCATCATAGATACAAACGCACTTTCACTTCCGCCCAAATATTCTGCCATTGCAACGGCAGCATCATTTCCAGAAGCAATAGCAATTCCCTTTAAAATTTCTTCCACGGTTCTAATTTCGCCAGTATCAAGTATCATGCTACTTCCACCCATTTTTTTTGAGTTTTCACTTATAGTTATTTTATCTTGTAATTTAATCTTCCCTGCATCTATAGCCTCCATAGCGAGTAGCATAGTCATTATTTTAGTTACTGAGGCAGGCGCAAATTTTTCATGAGAATTTTTTTCATATATTATTTTACCACTAGACGGCTCCATCAGTAGTGCTGACTTTGCTTCTACTAAAATTCCACTATCGACCTTTTTTTCTCCTGCTGCCTTTGCTGAGATTGTAAAAACCTGTGTTGCAAAAATTAACGATAAAATTAAACATAATACATTTTTAATACTTCTTTTCATATGTATCCTCCTCATGTTTATTTCTTCTAGACAACAATTATAAAGTGTTGTCTCCCTTGTTTAAAATTTATATCGTTATTTTTACCAAGTTACCACAATATTATCAATATTTTTTATAATAAAGCAAAAAAATTTATTATATTTATGAAATTCGTCTTAAGCTCTAAAAAATAAATAAAATGTAAGAATAAAATTATAAATTAATTTATAATTTTTATCAACTAATTTATAAACAAATATAGAATTTTTGTAAATTCTTGTATTATCGATTAAACTTTGAAGCAAGTAATCCACTGCTTTAGGTAAAAAAATCCCAATTACTAGTAAAATTACAAAACATTTTATCGTTAGCATTACAAAACGCCATAACTCCTTATTCTTCATTTATTTATGCTTCCTAAATTATTAATAAGATTTTTTATAAAATATGGTGCAATATAGGATTCTATAATTATCCCTATAAACAATAACCCTGTTAATATAATAAATATTATACTATAATATATTATTTTGCTAGATATACTACTTGTCCATTGTTTATTAAATTTATCTTTAAGTAGCATTATAGAAAATTCCATTGATACTACAGATGCAAAAATAATGCATGGAATATAAATCAAATTTTGGGGCAAAACCCCTAGTATTGCAATCCCAATACCACTTTTTCCAAGACCGCTAATCATAAAACTAAATGTAAATCCAACTGTAAAGCCTTTTATCAAATCAATGATTATAATTACTGGTATTCCCACTATAGTTAAACCTAAAAACCAAAGAAAAATAATCACAGGTAGATTATTTTTAAGTGCTTGGAAGAATATTAATTTATAACTAATTCCATTTGTATTTGAGGGATCAGCAAAATTCATCAAGTAATTTACTAAATCATTTTGTTCAATTTCCCCCATATACTTCACACTATAGATTCCTAAGATTATACCTGTAAATACACAAAGAATACTTATAATATATAACCAAAAATTTTCTTGTATGTGCTTATTTATATTACTTATTAGTGTATTAGATGACATAAATTGCTCCCCCTTTGTTAATCATTCTTTTTATTAATAGTACTTATAGTTTATTCTAAAATTTAACATAGATACTTACTAAATGAATAGTATAACTTATTTCATATTTATGATAGCAAAGGGGGATATATGCATACTTAGTTTAAGATTATTTCAAAAGATAATAACTTAATATTATTGCAAAATAATAGACCTTTTTATTTATGATTTACATCAATAAATAAAAAAGTCCTTACTTTTACTTTGATTCATGAAAACATTGGTATAAATTTGTTTAAGCAAATACTATCCAACTCTATTTTGTAATCTTAATTTATCAGCTACCATAGCTATAAACTCACTGTTTGTTGGTTTGCCTTTAGCATTGTGTATAGTATACCCAAATATCTTATTTATTGTTTCAACTTGACCACGTCCCCATGCTACTTCTATAGCATGCCTTATTGCTCTCTCTACCCTACTTGCTGTTGTATTGAATTTTTTAGCAATGGATGGATATAACTCTTTCGTTACTGCAGATAAGAGTTCAATGTCGTTTACTACCATTGTAATTGCTTCTCTCAGATACATATACCCTTTAATATGAGCCGGAACACCAATTTCATGAATTATACTTGTTATTTCAACTTCTAAGTCCATTGGTTCATTACGATTAGTTTTTCTAGGTTCAGTTGTGTCAATAAAAGAAATTGATTTCTTACTATTATCACTAGAAATTGTATTATTAAACATCTGTCTTATTCTTTTTGTAAAAACATCCATGTCGAAAGGTTTTACTACATAATAATCCGCTCCCAAAGTAATGGCTCTTTGTGTGATTTTATCTTGACCTACCGCAGATAATACTATTATCTTAGGTATTGGATCAAGATCCATGCTTCCTAATCTCTCAAGGACACCAAGACCATCTAAATGTGGCATTATTATATCTAGTACTACTAAATCAGGTTTTCTCTCTTTTATTAATTTAAGAGCTTCTATTCCATCCTTTGCAATTCCAGTAACCACAATATCCCTTTGACTTAACAAATAATCATTTAATATATTGCAGAATTCTTTGTTATCATCTGCAATAAGTACACTAATCCTAGGTTCTTCCATATTATAACTCCCCCTTACAAATAAATTCCATTTACCATAACTTAACAATTTATAAATTCGACAAAAGAATTTTAATTCCTTCTAATATTGAAAAAAATTACAAATAAATATTTATTAATTTTTATTTTTAAAATAAAAGATAGCATTTGCTATCCTTTAC
>Ga0209125_1001071_pt1 | contig 28555 bp, 19 predicted proteins | sample BarGraIncub1131A_FD_184503 | JGI IMG/M metagenome (GOLD analysis project Ga0209125, IMG submission 184503) | Arctic peat soil microbial communities from Barrow, Alaska - Barrow Graham LP Incubations 11-31A (SPAdes) (version 2) | ecosystem: Environmental > Terrestrial > Soil > Wetlands > Peat... | reverse complement strand
TCCCCCTGGTCGGGGCGACGCCTGTTTCTTGCAACAGGCCGGGTTTGCCCGCTACGCTGGGCAAACAAAAAAAGGCCCCGTCGTTTCCGGCGGGGCCTTTTTACATATGCAGCAAACCTCGGACTAATCTTCGCAGAGGTCGACCTTGACGTCCCAGTTCTTGAGCTTCATGGTGCCGTTACGCTCAAGGTTGAGGTGCATCTTGAAGGCGCGGTCCCACATCTGCGGCTCGTGCCCGACCTTCCGGGAGAGGCAGTCCTTTTCAGCGATATCGAGGTATTCGGTCAGCTGCGCCTTGTACTCCGGATGGGCGCACTTCTGGATGATCAACCTGGCGCGCTCCTTCGGCGCCACTCCGCGCAGGTCGGCCAGGCCCTGCTCGGTGATGACGCAGTCGAGGTCGTGCTCGGTGTGGTCGATGTGCGAGCAGTGCGGCACCACGCAGGAGATGCCGTTCGGGTCCTTCTTGCTCGGGCGTGACGACGGGGTGTGCATCATCTTCAGGTAACCGTTACGCAGGAAGTCGCCGGAACCGCCCAGGCCGTTGATCATGCGGGTACCGCCGACCAGGGTGGAGTTGGCGTGCGCATAGATGTCGATCTCGACCGGTGTGTTCATGGCGATGCACCCCAGACGACGGATCGGCTCCGGCGCGTTGGAGATGGAGAGCGGACGCAGGGTGATTTTGTCGAAATACTTGTCCATGTTCTCGAAGAAGCGCGGGAAACCGGGGTCCGCCGAGAGGGAGAGCGAGCAGGAAGAGGCATGATCCAGCTTGCCTGAGTCGAACAGGTCGAGCATGGTGTCCTGGAGCACCTCGGTATAGACGGTCAGATTGGTGAAGGGTCCCTTGGCCAGCCCGCCGATGACGGCGTTGGCGATGGAACCTACGCCCGACTGGAGCGGCAGCAGGTTCTTGGGGAGACGGCCGGCCTTGACTTCCTGGGTGAAGAACTCGATGACGTGGTTCGCGATCGCCTCGGAGGTGTCGTCCTGCTCGGCAAAGGCGCGGCCCTGGTCGCGGAGCTTGGACTCGACCACGGCGATGATCTTGTTGGGGTCGCAGGGGATCGAGGTGGAACCGATCCGGGAGCCGGCCTTGACGATATTGAACGGCTGGCGGTTGGGCGGCAGCGCCGGGGTAAGCAGGTCGTGGATCCCTTCGAAGGAAGGTTCGCCGGTGTTGACCTCGATGATGATCCTGTCGCAGATCATCAGGATTTCCGGAATGACTCCGCAGGAGGAGGTCGGGACCAGGCTGCCGTCTTCCTTGATGGCGGAGACCTCGATGATGGCGAGGTCAAGCCTGCCGCTCTCGGAATCCTTGGTGTAGAACCCGTAGCCCAGGTCCTGGGCGAACAGGGAAAGGTGCTTGTCGCCCATGCGGATGCGGCCCTGGTTGATGCCGGCGGCGATGTTCTTGCCGGTCTGATAGGGCCAGCGACGGTCGATCATGTCGTTCACGGCCCAGCGGTCCTCGGTCTCGGCGCCGACGGAAGCGCCGATGAAGAGGTTGAACTTCAGCTTGCCCTGCAGGTTGTTCTTCTCGACATGTTCCGCCAAGGCGATAGGCACCACTTTCGGGTAGCCGGCAGGGGTGAAGCCGGACCAACCGAGGTTCATGCCGTTCTTGAAGAACGGAATGGTCTGCTCGGGTGTCATTACCTTGCTCATAAGGGATTTGCACTTTACGCGGTCCTGCAGTGTGCCGTAATCGGACATTCTTTTCCTCCTGTTTTGTTTTAGTGTCTACAAAAAAACCAGCTAACCTACCATGACAACAGAATCAGAACCATCACCCATCCGACCGGGACAACCTAAATTGCGGCCGGGGACACGTTGCCGGGCCAAATTAAAACCGGATTCTACTTAACAGCGCCTTCATAGTCAAGGCTAAAAAACGCCGGTTTCCGGGCCAGGAGGCCGTGCCCCCATCGACCGGGACCAAACCCGGGCGACGTCGGTAGCCCTCAAGAAGGCATGGCGTATACGTTGTATACAGTACGCAACTTAATCTGAAAGGGTTTTCAGGTCAAGATTAAAAAATCGTTTCTCATCAGAAACTTTCCTCCCGCTCCCGGGACTCTTGGCCCAGAAAACGACAGTGGGAGGGGAAACCGTCACGGCTCCCCCTCCCCCAAGTATTTTCAGGCACTATCTTCACGACTGCGATTCCCGCCGCCGAAATGGTCACTCCATGAATTTCGCCTTCACTATGAAAAACTCAGACTCACCGAAACATACGGTCGGCACCCCTTTGTGCTGCTCGTAACTGAGCGATACCCGTTTGCCCAGCCCCTGGTTCATTAGCTGCGCCACGGCCTCGTCGCGCACCGTGAAAAAGAACTTCTCCGGAATGGCACCGGGGACGGGCGACATGGTAAGTTCACCCTCCCAGGTCTTGCAGAGCCACCCCTTCTTGGAGAGTTTTTGGACATAGCCTACCCGCTCCCCCGATGAGTAGACCCAGCTCAGGGCGGCATAGGTATACGCCGCCCCTAGCAGAACGATCATGGCAACCAGACCGACAACGCCGCCTATCAACCTTTTTTTCACCACTCGCCACTCCATAGTTCTCCCCAGCCCGCAACAGATGGAATTTGTTAAATCACGCCATGTATAGCAGATAGCCGTCACCCGGTCAATCCGATCCGACCAGAAAGAGCCGAGGGAGCCGGCATGCCGCCGGGACAAAGGAAGCGTCAGGACAGGAAAGGCCGCACCCCAAATGCGGCGCGGCCTTGCTTCTTTCTCCTCATGTTCCCCGGCAGGGATGCGGTGATCCCAGGACCTACTCCGCCTTATACCCGATGCGAACCGCTCCCCAGTGCCTGTTGTTGAAATAAATCGGCGTGGAAAGATCGTTCATGACCTCTCCGGTATCCCTCATGTAGGTCTGCAGCAGGAAGGGCTCGGTATTTTGCGCCGCCTTCAGCCCTGTCTTGTCGTCGAATTTCCTCTTGGTCCTGTTGTTCGCCATGTCGAGCACGGGGTCGCCGGTCAGGGGCTTGGAAAAGCGCAGGTTATGGCTCGCGACGTAGCCGTGATCGTCGACGCAGATGGCAAAGAACAGCGTGCTCTGCCGGGAGAGAATCTCCTCCTGGAGCGGGGATATCACCTGATCGAAAAACTTGTCGAAGGCTGTGCCGTATTTATGGGGCGAGCTGTTCGGGATGGGTCGGTAATTCCGGTCCTGCAGATCGGCGCCGGAGATCCTGTTCTCGGCGACCCCTTTTTGGAGCGCCTCCACGGCCCTGTCCCTCAACTCGCCGGCCAGCGCCTTGATGGTGTCGTGCCGGTTGCCGACGCTGAATTTTGCCACCGTCGAGAAGATCTGCTCGGCTACCCCGGTAAGAACGGTGAACGCCTTGTCGCTGGCCTGCATGTCCTGATGCACCAGCTGGGCGGAATCGGAAACGTGATGGATTTTTTCGGAGATCTCGTTGGTCGTGGCGCTCTGCTCCTCGGTGGCCGAGGCGATCTGGTTGATGAGATCGGCAGTCTCACCGGCAAGCCCCATGATCCTTTCCAGGCAGACCCTTGCCGCGGACGATTTTTCCACGCCGTCCTCGACCCGCTCCTGCTCCTCGGCGATGGACCGCGCGGCCTCCCGGCTCTCGACCTGTATGCTGGTGATGATCTTGGCGATCTCCTTGGTGGATATTGCGGTTTTTTCCGAAAGCATTTTCACCTCGTCGGCCACCACGGCGAAACCGCGCCCATGCTCGCCGGCGCGAGCCGCTTCGATGGCGGCGTTCAGCGCCAGGAGCTTGGTCTGGTCGGCGATGTCCTCGATCAGGTTTATGATGTCGCCGATCTGGGCCGAGGAGGATTCCAGCCTTCTGACAGTACCGAGGGTTTGCACGACATTTTCCCTGATTTTAATGATGCTGTTGCAGGCATCGTCAACGACGGCCATCCCTTCGCTCGCCGCACGGTCCACCTGCACCGAATAGCCCGCCGCCTGATGGGTGTTCCCCGCCACGACGTTGAGCGTTGCCGCCATTTCCTCGGCAGCGACAGCCACCGACAGGGAGCGGTCCTTCTGCTCGGCGGCCGACAACACCGTGCCGCTGGTCCGGCTAGAGATCTGGCAGACCGATATGGAGATATTCTCCGCGAGTTGATAGAGAACCGATATGGTTTCCCGCAGCTTCATGACCAGGTGGTTTATGTGATTGGCGAGTTCGCCGATCTCGTCCTCGGAGCGGACCGGTATCTCCTTGGTGAGGTCGCCATCTCCCTCGGCGATCTCCTTGAGCTTTTCGGAGAAAAACAGGATGTCCCTCACCACGGTCTTTTTGAAGAAGAGGTACATGCAGCCCATCATGGCCGCTAAAAAGCAGAGCCCGGTGGCAACAAGGATGTAGCTCAGCCGGAGTGCGCTTTGGTAACCGTCCTCCAGGGAGGAGGTAAGCAAAATGGCTCCCCGGTACTTGTCGGCCGCATCGTGACACTGCTTGCAGCGCTCCTCGTTCAGGAGCGGCAACACAGCCCGCAGGGTATGGATGCCATTTTCCACCTGCCGTGTCTCCTGGAGCTTTCCGGCGGACAGGGCCTTCAGGACCTCGGGGTTGGCCACGACTCCGGAGGACGCGGACTCCTTCCCCTCGAGGTTGTAGACCTTGAGATCGAAACCGAACTTCTTTTCCCTGGCGACCCTGGCAAGGTTCAGAACCGCTTTCGCGTCGTCCTTCACCATCAATTCAGCAATCTCATTTACAATGACGGCCGACATGGTACGGCTGTTCTTCACCTGCAGATCCATGCTTGCCTGGTATTGAAGCCAGATGGCCAGCAGTCCCAGGACGGTGATGCCGACGGAAAGCGTGACGCCGATTATCGCCAGGATCTTGTGCATGAGCTTCTTTTTAAACATCAGGCCTCCCATAGGTCTCAACGCATATTGGTCTTGTATGGTTTATCGGCAAAATCTCCCCGTACTTGAGTAATTAAATTATGAAATTTTGTTATTTATACGGATATCATCCAGCATAAGTCGACCAGCTACCATTCACAAAAAGCGGAGAGACACTATCAGAAACTATCCATATTGTATTTTATGAATCAGACACAGTTGAAATGTTATCCCAGACACTACACATTTAAGCGGGTTCCCGGCACAGTCCCCAGTCCTGCCACCTCCGATCCATTGATGGATGGTACCAGGCACGCACAACCGGCGCGGTCCCGCCCAATAACCAGAGCCCCTTGACCTTGGTCAAGGACGAACCGTCTGAGCCATGATATGCTTTCACAATAAAGAGACAAGGAGGCTGACATGAATGAGATACCCTACGAGGAACTGTGCCAGCAAATAGTGCGAGCATGCAATGACGCCATTATTTATTCCGACAGGGACGGGGTCATACGGTTATGGAACTCCGGAGCCGAGCAAATGCTCGGCTTCAGCGCTGACGAGGCAATCGGCCGGTCTCTTGACATCTTCATCCCGGAAGGCCAGCGCGCCCGACACTGGGAAGGGTACTTCAAGGTCATGGAGACGGGGGTAACCCGTTACGCGAAGGAACTGCTCGCGGCCCCCGCCATTCGCAAGGACGGCACGTGCATCTCCACCGAGTTCTCCATGACCATCGTCAGGGACGCCGCGGGTGGGATCAGCGGTACCGCCGCGGTCATCCGGGAGGTCACCGCGCGCTGGCAGAAGGAAAAGGCTCTCAGGGCGCGCCTGGCCGAACTCGAGAACCAGTGCGGCGCCGGGAAAAGCCCCCTGCCATGACAAAATGGAGCGCAAGGGGATTTTTCCCTTGCGCTCCATTTTTGCGAGTTCACTGCCCTGGCTTTGCGGCCAGCTTGTCGCAGATCCGGCCGCTACTGCCAGGACCTCTTTAGCGGACCTGATCCATCAGATAGTTCTGCACACCCATCTGTGCCATCTGGTCCAACTGGGCCTCTATTTCGTCTATGTGGCTCTCCTCCTGGGTTAGAATCGACTGCAGCAGATCACGGGTGCCGTTATCGCCGAGTTCGACCGCGATCCGGATGCTCTCGTTGTAGCCGTGTATGGCGCTTTCCTCGGCGGCGTGGTCGAACTGGTGCATCTTGGGAACCTCCGCACCGATGTTGAGCGGGTTCAGCTTGCTGACCAGCGGCCGACCCTCGAGAAAGAGTATGCGCGCGATGAGCTGCTCCGCATGTTTCATCTCCGTGATGGCGCGGGCTCTGATCAGCGCGTGGAGCCGCTGGTAGCCCCAGTTTTCGCACATCTCCGCGTGAACCATGTACTGGTTGGTTGCGGTCAACTCCTCGGCCAGGCGCGCATTGAGCTGTTCGATGACCTTCTCGTTCCCCTTCATGAATGACCTCCTGGTTCCCCTGTAATGGCCTCTCGGCCGCCCAAATCGATCCGAATGCACCACTTGCCCCGGGACGCGCTGTCCTGTGTCACACTGACAAGCGCTGCAGCACAATTATCAAGCACTAATCATTATACTCTCTGCGACCAAGATGGCAACGCATTGGAAACGTGGAATAAACGGGGCAAAACAGGAAGGTTGCGGGCGGTTTCGATTATTCCCGGGGTCTCGGCTGACATCGACACGCGACTTTGCGGCGATCGGCAATTGCATCCAGTGGGATTAGGGGAGGGAGAAAACCGCGCAACCCGGCAGGAGACTTGACCTGCCGGCGTCTCCATTAGCGCGGGATCCGGGAGAAAACGAGGCTGTTTTCTGAAGGAAATTGGCTACGGAAAATCATTTGGGGTACGTCGCCGCGCACGCGGGTCACCGGGCCCCGAATGGCGGGGAAGAGCCGGGTGTCAGCCGAACCTGGCCACGAAGGCCAGGTAGGCCCCCCAGACGAGGATCACCACGGTCGCCAGCATGCAGAGAAGCGCGAGCCACCTGTGACCAGCATGTTCCGCGCCGTTTTTCCGGTAACCGAGGAACTTGCCGATTAGCACCCCGCCGACGATCCCGCCGCCGTGTCCCCAGTTGTTGATTCCCGGCATCACCAGGCCGAACAGGACGAGGCTGATAAGCCAGCCGCTCACCTCGCGGGAGACCATGGCGCCGTAGCTGCCGCCCCGGCTCTTGCCGAAGAAGAAGAGCGCTCCGATCAGGCCACAGACCGAGGCGGAGGCGCCAATGGTGAAGGGAACGCCGGCGAGACAGGAGGCGAGGTAGCCGCTTACCCCACTCAGGGTATAGATGATGAACATCCGGTTCGGCCCGAACTCCGCGCTCACCCAAGGGCCGATCTGGCGCAGCGCCATCATGTTGAAGAAGAGGTGCAACAGGCCGCCGTGCAGGTAGCTGGCGGAGATGAGCGTCCAGAACCGGCCGAGGTCGAGGATCGGCACCGAACCGGTCGCCCCAAGGAGCAGCAGGCTGGCCTGGTCCGGGGACAAAAAGTTGAGCGGATTCATGGCAAGTCCGCGCCGCGTGCTGAGCAACAGGGAGAGCAGGTAATAGGCGACATTGGCCGCTATGATGGCGTTCACCTGCCACTCCCCGTCCTTGCCGCCTCGGGTCCAGGCGGCCAGCTTGGCAAACACACCGGGGCGCTCGGCGCCGCACCAGGTGCAGGTGGATTCCGTGCCGCCGATCAACCGCCCGCAGCGCGGGCAGGGTATGGAACGTTGAGCCATCGATGGTACCTCGTCGGAAATTTTGCCACTGTAACATTACCCGGGAAAAACAGACAGCACTCAAACGAAACCAGGCCGCAGCGGCCGGTTCAGGAGAGAGCGCCACCTCTCCTCTTGAGTTTTTGGTAGACCACCGGCACCAGGGCGAAAAGGCCGAGGAGCGCGAAGGAGCCGAGCACCCGCGGCGACGCGACGTCCCGAAGCGACGCGATGGTCGCGAGGCTCGCGCCCGCGTTCACGAAGACGAAACCTCCCGGGATGATCCCGATCACGGTGCCGAGGGCGAAGCTGCGCAGCGGCAGCCGTGTGAGGCCCGCCGCCAGGTTGATCAGGAAAAACGGGAACAGCGGCACCAGCCGCAGGAAAAGCAGGTAGTTGAAGCCGCGCTCCTCCAATTCGCGGTTGAGCCCTTCCAGTTTCGGGCCGAACCTTGCCAGGATGGCGTCACGCAGCAGGTAACGGGTCACCAGAAAGGCGAGGATAGCGCCTATGGTAGCGGCGATGACGGCGTAGAGCGTCCCCATGACCGAGCCGAAGATCGCGCCGGCCGCGAGGGAGAGAACCGCAGCGCCGGGTAGCGACAGCGCGGTCTGCAGGATGTAGAGCGCCATGAAACCGGCCACCGTCGCCACCCTGTGGGCCGCATAGTAATCGACCAATGCCTGGCGGTTCGCCTTGAGCGCCCCGAGGGTCAGGAAACGCCCGAGGTCGAGGTAGAAAAAAAGCCCAGCCGCCAGCAGGGCGACGAGGAGCAGGAGCATTTTCTTTGCATTCATGGGAGGAACTCCGGAAAAAGGTGGCGGTGGATGATGGGCGCGCCTCAGCTCTAGCATCTGCGCCAAGAGAGCCAGAGGGCGAGAAGCCTCCTGACCAGCGGCGTCAGACGGGTGCGGTTGTGGGCATCGGCGAGTTTCTTGATCGCCTCGGCCTGGGTCGGGTAGGGATGAATGGTCCGGCCGATGGCGGAGAGGCCGAGCCCCGAGGTGATGGCGAGGGAAAACTCGTTGATCATCTCCCCCGCGTGACGGGCGACGATGGTGGCGCCCAGTATCCTGTCGCTCCCCTTCCTCAGGTGCACCCGCGCGAACCCGTCGCTCTCCCCGTCCAGGACGGCGCGGTCCAGCTCTGCGAGCGGCACGGTCAGGGTGGTGACCTCCATCCCACGCCTCTCCGCATCCCCCTGGTACATCCCGACATGGGCGATCTCGGGATCGGTGTAGGTGCACCAGGGGATGGTCAACGCGGAGTTTCTCTGGCGCCCCCCGAAGAGGGCGTTGGCGATCAGGATGCGCGCCTGGGCGTCGGCCAGATGGGTGAACTTGTAGGCCGAGCAGACGTCTCCGGCCGCGTAGACCCGAGGGTTCGAGCTGCGCAGGGTGCCGCTCACCGTGACTCCGGCCCGGTCGTATGCGATTCCCGCCGCCTCGAGCCCGAGCCCCTCCAGGTTTGGGGCGCGCCCCGCACCCACCAGGATGCCGTCCGCCACCACCTCGAAGGGGTGACCGTCCCGCTCCAGCCAGAGCACCTTTTCCGCGCCGCGGGTCTCCACGCGCAGGATCTTCACCCCGAGTTCCAGGACAACCCCCTCGCGCTGAAAGGCCGCTTGCAGAATCTCGGCGGCATCCCGGTCCTCGCGTCCCAGGATCCGGGGAGCCAGATCAATCAGGGTGACCCGGCTTCCGAAGCGGGCGAAGGCCTGGGCCAGCTCGCAGCCGATGGGGCCGGCGCCGATCACCGCCAGGCGCCGGGGGAGCTTGGTCAGGGAAAAGACCGTCTCGTTGGTAAGGAAACCGGCCGCGCTCAAACCCGGTATGGGAGGGGCCTGGGCACGGGCCCCGGTGCAGAGCGCCGCCCGCGCGAAGAACAGTTTCCTCCCCTCGACCTCGATGGCGTCCGGCCCGGTGAAGCTCCCCTGCCCGATGAAGACGTCGATCCCGAGCTCGTCGCGAAAGCGCCGTGCCGAGTCGTGGCTGCTGATGCCGGCCCGCAGACGCCGCATCCGTTCCATCGCCCGGCCGAAATCGAGTTGCACCCCCTCAAGGCCGCGCACCCCGAACCCTTCGCTCGTGCGGGCGTCGAAAACCGCACGGGCGGCGCGGATCACCGCCTTGGAGGGCACGCAGCCAAAGTTCAGACAGTCCCCGCCCAAAAGGTGCCGCTCGACGAGTGCGACCCGGGCGCCAAGACCAGCGGCTCCAGCGGCGCAGACCAGTCCCGCCGTGCCGCCGCCGAGCACCACCAGGTTGTAGCGTCCGGCTGGCACCGGGTTGACCCAGTCCACCGGGTGCACGTTGGCCGACAAGGTCCGGTTTTCCTCGGTGTCCGGCAAAAGCGGCGTCATCTCCGTCATGTCACACCTCCCCCAGGCCTTGGGCCGGCCCCGGTTCCCTGTTTCGGCCCCGGCTGCCCGCGCGCTACGACCACCATACGCCTCCGACAAGAATTCTTACCATAAAGCGGCCTGCCGCGCCAGCAGTCAACCGACCAGCGCGAATCTCGCCGGCCTGGGTTCATGATCGTGGAGCTGAAACGGAGTGGCGAAGGAGGCGACAAGGTCTTTCGGAAAGGTAAGCCCGGCAGCAAGGACGCTCTCGCGAATAAGGGAGATTACTTTCAGCGTATTCATCAATCTGACCGCAGGGTCACGCCGATAAAAAGGGAGCCGGGGATAGCCACCGACAGCCATCCCCCCGCTCTCTTCTTCAGGATCAGGCTCGGATTCAACCGGCAACCCTTGGGCCCCGGCTTCAGACCGAGAGTATCTGCCGTATCCTTTCCAGAAATTGCTCAAGGGTAAAGGGCTTGGTGAGAAAATTCGTTTCCGTCTCAAGGGTATCCTTATGTAGCACCACCTGGCTGGAATACCCGGAGATGTAGAGCACCGGCAGCCGGGAGTGATTGTCGAGCAGCCGTTCATGCAGCTCGGGGCCGTTCATCTGGGGCATGACCACGTCGGTCACCAGCAGGTCGATCTCTCCGCCATGGCAAGCCGCCAGGTCAATCGCGTCCGATGGGATTGCGGCCGCCAGGACCTGGTAACCGTAACCGGCGAGCAACTCCTCCGCCATCTCGCGTATCATCACGTTGTCCTCCACCAGCAGGATGGTCTTGCCCGCTCCAATCGCACGTTCAGCCGTGGGACCGGGACCCGCTACGGGCGACGGCCTGGCGACTGTCTGGCTCATGGGCAAAAAGATCTTGAAGCTGGTCCCTTCTCCCGGCCGGCTCCAAACCTCGATATATCCGTCGTGCTGCTTGACGAGGCCATAGACGGTGGCAAGCCCAAGCCCGGTGCCGCGCCCGACCTCCTTGGTGGTGAAGAACGGCTCGTAGATGTGGCGTAGCGTCTCCTCGCCCATGCCGCAGCCGTTGTCCGAAAAGGCGAGCAGCACGTAGGGACCAGGCTTCACACCGGGATGCAGCTTCGCGTACTCCTCATCGAGGACCAGGTGGCCGGTCTCCAGGATGATGGCGCCGTTTCCCGCGATGGCGTCCTGCGCGTTGACCGCCAGGTTGAGCAGGATCTGCTCCATCTGGCCGCGGTCGCCAAGCACCCGCGCCCCACCGGGGGTGAGCTTCCTGTCGATGGAAACGCTCTCCCGTACCGTGGTCCGCATGATGTCCCCGAAGGCCACAATGACCTCGTTCAGGTCCAGTACGTCCATGCAGAGCACCTGCTTGCGCCCGAAGGAGAGGAGCTTGCGGGTCAGTTCGCTCGCCCGCTGGGCAGCCAGCATCACAGCCTCAATCTGCTTGATCTGCGGATGGTTCTCGGGGAACCCGTGGCGTATCATTTCCGCGTAAACGAAGATCGGAGTCAGGAGGTTGTTGAAATCATGGGCAATGCCAGCGGCCATTTGGCCCACGACCTCGATCTTCTGGATCTGGCGCAGCTGTTCCTCCAGGATTGCGCGGCTCTCGTCGCCGCGCACGCGCCCGGTGGCGATGCTTGCCAGATGCGCCGCCGACACGACAAGCTGGAGTTCCTCCTCCCTCGGGGAGTGGGGTTCACGGTGGTAGATGGCGAAGGTTCCCAAGAGTTCCCCATCGGACGAGAACACTGGCTCGGACCAGCAGGCCCTGAGGCCGGCAGCGAGGGCCAGCGGGAATTCCTTCCAGTAGGGATGCCCCTCGATATCCTCCACCACGACGCGCTGGCGCAGGAAGGCGGAGGTACCGCACGATCCCACCCCCTTGGCGACGGCGATGCCGTCGACCGCCTGGTTGTATGCCTCGGGAAGGCTCGGTGCCGCGCCATGCCTGAGCCGAGTGCCGGTCTGGTCCGCCAGGAGCACCGAGCAGAGCACGCCAGGGATCTCCTGCTCGACGAAACGAACGATGCACGCCAAAAGCTCCCCCAGCGGCGCACCGGTTGCTATCTGCTCCAGAATGTCGCGCCGGGCGAGTTCCCGCGCATCGGAACGCTTCCTCTGGGTGATATCCCTCGCTATGCAGAGAATCAGCGAGCGCCCCTCGCTCTCCATCATCCGGGAGTGAACCTCCACCGGGACCACGGTGCCGTCCTTCGCAAGGTAGGCCGACTCGAAGGTCGCCTGGTTGCGCTCCCCGAGGAGTTCCAGGTTGGGAATGATCTGGGCCGCGAACTCGGGAGGTTCTATGTCGTGCAACTTGATGCCGGCGAGCTCCGCCGCGTCGTACCCCGTCATCCTGCAGAGCGCCTGGTTGAAATGCACCAGCCGCCCCTCCATGTCGATCTGCAGGATGGCGTCGTTGGCGGCGTCGATCTGCGCGGCCTTGATGCTCAGCTGTTTTTGCTGGTTACTTACCGTGCCCTGAGCCAGCTTGAGCCGGTCCAGATGGCTGAAGATGAGTCGCGTCAGGATGACGATCACCAGGCAGAGCCCGAGCATCAGGCTCGACTGCGTGGCGGCCTTGCGCGCCCAGGGGGCCAGCAAGTCATCCTGGTTCAGCGAAACCAGCGCGACGACCGGGAAGCGCGCCAGCCGCTGATAGGAAACGATGAAAGGCTGCCCGTCGGTCATTCCGTTCCTGACGTGGTAAACCCCGGACGGGGAGTTGGGGAGTTTTTCCTTGAACAGGGTGGATTTCTTGAAATCGTACTGGAAGGCGTTGCGGACGAAGGGGACGAATACCAGCGGCGCCCCGTCGGTCCTGATCAGCAGCACGCGGCCGCGCGGCCCGAGGGTGCCGGGGCTGAAAAAATTGTTGAAGAACTTTGTCTCGAAGGCCACAGAGAGCAGGCCGGCAAAAGGTTCACCGGAGCGGCTCAGCGGCCTCATCAGGTTGAATCGCCAGCGGTTGACCATCCGGCTCAATACCGGTTTACCGAAGGAGAGCTGCAATCCCGGCGTGGCGAGGTAGTGACGGAAGTAGTCCCGGTCGGCAACGTCGATCTGCTTGTAGGGTGATGGGCCCGAGTTAAGGCGCATGACCCCCTTGCCGTCGACGACGAACATGGCTCCGATCTGGGGAGCGCTCCCGCTCTGGCGGCGCATCTCCCGGAGCAGTACGGCCCGGTCAGCCCGCTCCTGACCTCCGCTTCTCCTAATATCCTCCAGCAACGCGCGCAGCATGCCGTCGGCCTCCGAGAAGGCGCTGTCGCTATGCTCGGCCAGCGCACGGGCATATCCCCCGGCCATTTTTTCGGCTGCGTCCAAGGCGTTGTTGCGCTCGGAGACGATACTCCACGCCGAAATGCCGATAACGGCAAAGAGAATCAGTCCCACGATTAATCGGACGCGGTATTTGATCTGGTCGATCGACAGGTCAGTCACGTAGCGGGATATCCTTCCGAGAGGTATACAGGCTGATCCGTCGCGAATTGCTGGCACTTATGCATGGTTCGTCAGTCCGCCAGGAGGAAGCGCTCCCGTTCGGCAAGGCAGTATAATCGGCATCGCCCGGCAGGGGAATAAATATTTGAATAATTCCAGCACATTAGATAACTCGAATCCGGTGCAGGACTTGGTCAGCCGTTTTGCTCAGGAAACGTCGATGAATGGAAGAGACAGGATGTCCGCCTCCTCTACAAACCAGCGTGCACGTTGTGAAAGAGGGCTGGCCCATTTGCGGCCAGCCCTCTTCAACGTGGAAACGGAATGGTTTTCGGAGACGACGGGCGCTTAATAATGAATCCGCCCCATCAAACGCCTGGTAATTACACCCGAACCGGCGGACCTGCACGCCTGACCGATGCGATTCACAGCTTGAAGCTGGAGACCAGATCCTGCAACTCGACCGAGAGCCGCGACAGCTGCGAGGATGCCTGGCTTGCTTCCTGAGAACTGAGGGCGCTCAAATGGACGGTTTCGGAAATATCCTGGATGCTGTTGCTGATCTCCCGGGTGGTGGCGGTCTGTTCTTCCGCCGCCGTCGCGATCTGGCTGATCTGCTCGGTAACCATGTTGACCTGGCCCAGGATCTCGGTTAATGCCTGCCCGGAGCGGGTAGCCTCGGAGGTGCCGCGCTCGACCTCGCTGACCCCTTCCTCCATGGCGTAGACAGCCTGCTTGGTTTCGGTCTGTATCGCCTTGATCATCGCCCCGATTTCCTTGGTGGCTCTGGTGGTGCGCTCGGCCAGCGCCCGGACCTCATCGGCGACCACGGCGAACCCCCTCCCCTGCTCCCCCGCCCTGGCCGCTTCGATGGCCGCGTTCAGCGCCAGCAGGTTGGTCTGGTCCGCGATATCCTCGATGGTGGCGACGATTTCGCCGATCTGGTCGGAACGGGTACCCAGTTGGTCCACCACCAGCGCCGTTCCCCTAACCTTATCGGCGATACGCCCCATCCCGGCGATGGTCCCCTCGACGATGTGCGCGCCGTTCTGGGCCGCAGCGCTGGCCCGGTTGGAACTTTCCGCCGCCAGATGGCAGTTGCTGGCGATATCGTTGCTGGTCGCGGACATCTCCTCGCTCGCGGTGGCGACCGAGGTCGCCTGGCCGACCACCCGCTGTGAACTTTCGGCGGTCTGTTCGGCGGTGCTTTGCAGCTCCACCGCCGAGGAGGCGACGGCATGGGAGTTCTGGTTCACCCTCTCCATGATGCTCCTCAGGTTTTCCACCATCTTCCGCATGGATTCATATACCCCGGAGCGGCCGGACTCAAGCTGCACGGTCAGGTCTCCCTGGGCCACCCTTCGCGAAATTTCCGCCAGGTGATCAGGTTCGGTGCCCAGGGAGCGGAGCAGGCGCCGGGTAAGGAATACCGAGAGGAACGAAATCAGCAGCGCCAGGACAACCACCACGGCCGCGATGATATATACGCCGGACATCAGCTGCCTGCGGTTCTCCGCGGCCGCTTTCTCCACCATGGCGTCAAGGTCGTCCACGTAGTTGCCGGTGCCGACCACCCAGCCAAAGGGCTGAAACAGAAGCGAATAGCTTCGTTTCGGCATGGGGATGGTGCTGTCCTTCTTGGTGGTGTAGTAGTCGCTGAACCCTCCGCCAGACTGCATGCCGACCCTGATGATCTCCTGGATGTTGTATTTCCCCTTGGCGTCCTTTTTATCGATGCGGCTCTTCCCTTCCGCCGGGGTGCCCCGCAGGACCACATTGACCCCCTCCGTCGTGTCGGCCCAGAAGTAACCGTCCTTGCCGTAGCGAAGCGCACGGAGCAGGTCAGCCCCCTGGGTTTTGGCCTCCTCCAGGGTTATCTCCCCTTTCTGGCTCCGGTCAAAGATCCTTTGCAGCAGGCTGACCCCCGTCTCCACCTCGCTCTTGGCCTGGGAATCAAAATCGCTGAAGAGCGACTGGCGGTAGGACTGCAGGAAATTTATGTAGCCGGCATGGTACTGGTTGAGCGCGATCGCCCCGGTCACGGCGGCAAGGCCGATACTTGAGATAAGCAGCATGAGCAGTATCTTGGCGGAAAAGCTGAGCTTCTTGGTGCTGGTTTCCATGCGGTTCTCCGGATAATCGTGGTGTGGGATCACTTCAGCGTCCGGTTCTGAACCAGGAAGCATGATCTCTTTGTCGGCCCAAGGTTCAAATACTTTAGCCTTTTCTCCAATTCTCGGAAAAACAGCCGCAAGCTGGCTTGACAAATCAAGATCAGGGCCCTGCAACATGAAGCATTTGGTTTTTCCGGGGCGGGCACGCGAATTACAGGACAGCCCGGTTCCGATTTCATCCCGCGCGAAACCACCTTTCTTGATCTGGGTCAATGACCTTACGACCTCGATTGCTATGATCGGCATTGAGGAACTCTACTGTTCCATCCCCAACAGCCCACACAAGGTAATTTCATGATACGACGCATTTCCATCCTGCTACGGCGGCATCTCGCCATCCATAAAAGGCTGGCCCGGGTGCCTCGTCGCTGCCGGGCCCCGCTTCGGGCGGCGCGTGCCCCGGTATCGCTACGCTACGCCGTTTGGAGCTTCATAAGCGGCACCCTGGGGATTCTCGCCATATCCAAGATCACCGCCCTGGTGGGCCACCCCCTGTTGATCGGGTCCTTCGGAGCTTCAGCGGTTCTTCTTTTCGGCGCCACGGAGTCGCCGCTGGCCCAGCCGCGCAATCTGATAGGCGGGCATCTCGTCTCCGCCGTGGTGGCAGTCCTGGTGGTCGCCCTGCTCGGCTCCACCCCGGTTACCATGGCTCTCGGGGTCGGGCTGGCAATTTTAGCTATGAACCTGACCCATACCACACATCCCCCGGGAGGGGCCACCGCCCTGATTGGGGTGCAGGGGGCGGTTGGCCCGGCTTTCATCCTGGTCCCGGTGCTGGCCGGCGCGCTGATCCTTCTGCTTACCGCGATTTTTACCAACAATGTGGTGTATCACCGTTCCTATCCCAAACATTGGCTATAACCCTTAGGAGGTTCCTGTTCCAGGCTGCTGAACACGCGATCCTGATAATTTCCCTGCCTACGGAACGGTGAGTTATTCGACCATTTCCCGGAATCCGGAGGTTTGCAAATAAGCATAACTAGTCTAAACTGTGGACTGTTTGTGTGTTTGCGGTGGCCTGATCAGCCAGCTCAAGATTATTGGCAGGATGTTGACAGCAGACGAACGGATAATGCTAAACGCTCGTCGACAAACAGCGCGGTGATTTGGCTGAGGAGTTGCCGCAGACAGTTGCAGCAACTCTGCTGATTCAGAACCAGGCTGACAGACCCAATGGTTAAAGGCAGTGGATATGCAATGATATTGGTTAAACTTTTTGACATTTACTCAGAAAGGATACTCCATGAGCATGAGACTGCCTGCTAGAATCTCCTACCGGCAACTCCTGATTGGCATGGCCATTATATCGGCCATGCCCTTTTTGACAGTGGAACTGTTCAAGACGCAGTTTAACCTGGAGATGGAAACTTCGGCCTTCCTTGTCTTTCACAATGTAGCCGAGTTCTTCAGCGTCATGGTTTCCCTGTCGATTTTCGGCTTGGGATGGTTTGCCTATGACCAAAGCAAGGATCGGCATTCGCTGTTCATGAGCGTGGCTTTTCTTGCCATCGGCCTCATTGATTTCATGCATACGCTGAGTTACACGGGTATGCCTCCCCTGATAACCCCCAACACCACCAATAAAGCAACGCAGTTCTGGATTGCCGCTCGGCTATTGAACGCATCGGCTTTTTTTTCCAGCGCATTCGTTTCTTCCCGCAGTCCAAGCCGCTGGCTGTCAAAAGCCTCCCTGATGACGGCTACGCTTACCGCGTCGGCTGTCTCCTTTGTCGGTATCATTTTCTTCCCCGAATATCTGCCGACCGCCTTTATTCAGGGGGTTGGCCTGACTGCCTTCAAGGTGGCTTCGGAATACGCCATCATCCTCCTGCTGGTCCTTGCATGCGCCATGTATTATCGACGACTGACCCGAACGGGGGACCGGCGGATTGACTACTATTTGGCTGCTTTTATAGTCTGCATTTTCAGTGAGATCGTTTTTGCTAGATACAAGAGCGTCTTCGACACCTACAATATACTTGGCCACCTCTACAAAATCATTGCTTTCGGTTTAATCTACAAGGGAATATTCATAGCTTCCATTACAAAGCCCTACGAAGATCTGCGGTATTCATCTGAACGGCTCCAGTTGGCTAACAAGGGACTTGAAGCAGCCAAGGCGAGCTTGAACGATAGCGAGGCGCGTTTTCGTGCCACCTTTGAGCAGGCTGCGGTCGGTATCGCCCAGGTTGGCATCGACGGACGATGGATGATGGTCAACAACAAGCTGTGTGACATTCTCGGCTATACCCGAGAGGAGCTGCTGACAAAATCGTTTCGGGAAATCAACCATGCCGACGATCTCGAAACTGACCTGAACTACGTGCGGCAAGTATTGGCCGATGAAATAAAAACGTATTCTTTGGAGAAACGTTACATCTGCAGGGATGGATCGTTTATCTGGGGCAACCTCACGGTCTCTCTCGTGCGTGATGATCTGGGGCAACCGGAGTACTTCATTGCCGTCATCGAGGAGATCTCCAGGCGCAAACTCGCCGAGGAGGAGAGGACGGAACTTGAAAGCCAACTCCATCAAGCCCAAAAGATGGAATCGATAGGCCGCCTGGCGGGCGGTGTGGCGCATGATTTCAACAACATGCTGCTGGTAATCCTCGGGCATACGGGAATTGTCCTCGAACAGATGGACCAGGCTCATCCGTACCATGTCAATCTTACGGAAATCCGCAAGGCAGCCGAACACTCCGCCGACCTTACCCGGCAACTGCTGGCCTTTGCCCGAAAACAGACCGTCGTGCCAACGGTGCTGGACCTGAACGAGGTTGTGGCGGGAATGCTTATGTTGCTGCAACGACTCATCGGCGAGGATGTTCAGCTCATCTGGCAACCGGCGGCGGATCAGTTGCCGGTCAAGGCGGACCCTTCCCAGATCAACCAGATATTGACCAACCTGTGCGTCAACGCCAGGGACGCCATCTCCGATGTCGGCAAGATCACCATCGAGACGGGGAGGAGAACCCTTGACGCCGACTACTGCGCCAATTACGTGGACTATGTGCCTGGGGATTACGTGAAACTCGTCGTAAGCGACAACGGCTGTGGCATGGACAAGCAGACGCTGGCGCAGATTTTCGAACCGTTCTTCACGACCAAAAAAATCGGTGTAGGAACCGGCCTGGGGCTCTCCACGGTTTACGGTATCGTCAGGCAAAACAGCGGCTTCATAAACGTTTATAGCGAATTAGGCCAGGGGACGAGCTTCACTATTTACTTGCCCCGGCATGGGGGTAATGAGAGCAGACAAGCTAAAACGCAAGACACAGCAAGGCCAATGCCACATGGACATGAGACAATACTGCTCGTAGAGGACGAACCGGCTGTTCTGCGTTTGACAACGGTTATGCTGGAAAAAATGGGTTACATCGTACTAGCTGCAAACAACCCTGGCGAGGCGATCCGGCTGGCCCGTGAACTTGCTGGAGGGTTTCACCTGCTAATGACTGACATCGTCATGCCCGATATGAACGGTCAAGACCTGGCAAAAGAACTGTTATCCCTCCATTCACAATTCAAGATCCTGTTCATGTCTGGATATACGGCGCACGTGTTTGCCAAAAACGGCGTACTCGATGAGGGGGTACATTTCATTCAGAAGCCGTTCTCGATGCAGGAGCTAGCGGACAAGTTACGGGAGGTGCAGGCTATTGGAGGGTGCAGGGTATGAACCCGAAGAAATACGCACTCTAGCGCGGACCCTGTACACACATGTTGATTATGAGGAAATGGAATACACTTACTAGAGTAGAGTAGAGAACAGGTTCGGTTCTGTCTAGGTCTGGGTATGCGTGCCCGTCACTTTCGTTTGACGAGGATATCCTTACCTGATAACCAGCCCCTGCCCTCCCTCATCAAACCGTGCATGCGCTACTAACGCACACGGCTTTCCGATGTCCTTCACTATAAGGCTATTATTGCCCATCCCCCGAAATGGTAAAATGTTGGTAGCGCACCTGCTTCGGGAGCAGGGGGCCGGAGGTTCGAATCCTCTCATTCCGACCATAAAAATCATGGCCTTTGGCTCACGCCAAGGGCCTTTTTTCGTTGGGCTCCGGTCCCCCTCCGGTCCGCGAAGAATATTCCTTTTCTCACCTCGGGAGGTTTAGTTTCCGCTCCCTCGATCCCCCTGCCGATCCCGGCTTGCTACGCTTTTCTTCTCCGCCAACAGCTCGCGGGAGACTTCCCCCTCCGTCTACGGTACGCCTCCCTATCTGGACCGCTCCGGTCTTTCCGGTCCTTTTCCGGTACCGGAGATTCCGGTCTCATACGGAAACTCTGGAACCTTTGCGTCTTCCGCCTGGAACCGCCGCCTAGAGGCCCTCTTAGCCCAAAAAAGGTTCCCCTGCCATCGGTCAAGGTGGGGGGGGAGAAACACGCTGAGTCGGTACCTCCGGGCCATGTACGGTTATGCCTCCGCTCAAAATTGAGAAGTCTCGTCCTGGCATTTGCTCTGTTTTTGGAGGGGCGTGGGAGAATTGGCTTTATTAGGCATGCTTTATGTGATATAGGGGGATGTAGTTATCAAGCCTACGTGTACTGAATTGAACGGTGGCTCCATTACCAAAGGGAGATGAACTTTTGAAGACACTTGTCATTTTGATTAGCATTTGTATGGTTTGCCCCTCAGTCGCCGGGGCATGGAATGAGCAAGAACTGCGTGCACAGAGTGCAGAGGCTTCTATGCGCAGGGCTTGCCCTTCCAAATATATTGAAACATGGAAAGACCAAGAAAACCGGCATAGGTGTGAAGAAAATTTTAAACTTCAATATTATGATTCAACACCGCAACAATACAGCAGCACACCAAGAGACTCAGGCCCGTGCATGGGTGCCTGCGGTAGCGAGCAGGGAATTTGCATTAGTAATTGCGGTAACAGCGGTCAATGTATCGGCAATTGTGCATCTGCACATGGAAGATGCGTAGCTCGTTGCTCTCAATGACCTTCTTAAAGAATGTCGTCAATGAACCAAACACATATTAAAGGCATAGCACTCTGGAATTACTACCCATATGCGATGTTCAAAAACAAATATTGATTCAACAGCATCGCTATGGCTTGTAATTGTAGGAGCATTACTACCCTATCTGTTACCACGATCGGAAACCGTGGAAAAATACCTTGCTTCCTATTTGGAATATTCATGGTTAATATGGGTAGCCAAATCCTCAACAGGTGTATTGTTGTTGGCTCTGACATATTATTTTTACCAAAAAACTGTTGCGCATATTTCACCCGAAAAACAGGAGAAGTTAATTGCATTAATCAAAGATAAGTGCAATGCAGAATACAGATTACGGCACAATGAACTTAGTGCAAGAATTCAACATATATTAACTGATTACTCCTCACGTGGATTTGACATACTTCCTGGTTCTGCCTTTGCCCAAATAGCAGATTTATACTTAAAAGAACTTTGTGCATACTCGGACATATTACTAATCACAATTTCAGATATTTTGTATATGGATAGATTTAAACTAAAAACAGAAGTACTTACTTTATTAACGCAAGAGATGGTTCTGCATAAATCCGATGAATTTAATTCTTATTATTGCAGTTTCATCGACCACCATTCCCAATTTATCCAAGGGCCACCCTCTAGCGTTATGGATTTTACAAAAACGTCTTTCAAAACTCAGATCAACCTTGAAGCAAGGCTGAACTTATCTAAAATATCATCACAGATAGAGTTGAAAAACATCGAATAACAAGGCCTACTCCCAGACCGCCCAAACTACCGATGGCAGGTCGAGGCCACCACGCTGTAGTCGTAGAGAACCCCTCTCCTCCGAAAAAATAGTCCCCCCTGCCCTCGGTCAAGGGCAAGGAGAACATTAGTCAAGCAGCTTGATCCAACAGGGTGGCGACTCCGGCTGTGGCCTTCTTCAGCCCGTTGGCCTACAGGAGATTTACCATGGCTTATGACTTCTTACAAACGACCTCGGCTCTGACTGCCTCCCTCTCCTCATTGGCTGCGATTTTCTCGGGTGCTTGTGCCTTTCTTAGCTATATGCTCGCTACCAAAATCCGCGACGAGCTCAAATCAGACGAGCGCATTATTGCCGGAGTTCCAATTCACCCAGACTTGTGCGAGCGCGCGCATTCGGAGTCCGTAATCCAATGCACCTTATTCAACAAGTCGAAGAGAAAGGCTTTTCTTAGCTCCGTGTTGGCCTTCGACCGTAAAGGAGGAAAGATCGACGTTACTTGGACTGATAAGGTTGACCCATGTGGCAACCCACAAGATCCATGCCAGCTTGTGGGAATTGTGGATTCGTGCCCTCTGTTTGTCCGAAGGAACGATGGCAAGGCATTTGACTATGCAAGGCTCGCAATATTACATTCTTTCTCAAGCTCGCCCATGACTTTGATCTTCGATCCGTTGTCAGGTTGGGAAGCTGATTGAGTTCCTAGTCCCCCTCCTCGACGCGAACTGACTCGCGTTCTAGGGGCAATGCGCGACATAGGAATGCAACGCCCCGAACTTGAACATTGGCAATACAAAGGGGAACTCTAATGAAAAGACTTATGGCCGCGCTATTACTGCTTCTCCTTGCATTCGGCACGGGCGTACCAGCCTATGCAGGAATAGAATGGGATACGCTTAACAATGAAGTTTCATCACTCTACCAACAAGGGCGCTATGACCGTGCCATCGTTGTGGCAAAGAAGGCTCTCCAAGTCGCAGAGCAAGCAGTGGAACCCAGTTTTCACGAAGTGGGCACAAGCCTGAAATACCTCGCGTTGCTTTACAACACCCAAGGCCAGTACGCGCAGGCCGAGCCGTTCTACAAGCACGCCCTAGCGCTCGCTGAAAAAAACCTCGGCCCAAATCATACATCTGTGGCCACGATCCTGAACAACCTCGCGTTGCTGTACCACCAACGAGGCCAGTACTCACTGGCCGAACCGCTCTACAAGCGCTCGCTGGCGATTTGGGAGAAGGCCCTCGGCCCGGATCACCCCGACGTAGCCAAGAGCCTGAACAACCTCGCGGCTCTGTATGACTCCCAAGGCCTGTACGCACAAGCTGAGCCGCTCTACAAGCGCTCGTTAGCAATCGTGGAGAAGGCCCTCGGCTCAAATCATCCCAATGTAGCCACGAGCCTGAACAACCTCGCGGAGCTGTACCGTACTCAAGGCCAGTACGCGCAGGCCGAACCGCTTTACAAGCGCTCACTGGCAATCCAGGAGAAGACCCTCGGCCCAAATCATCCCGATGTGGCCACGAGCCTGAACAACCTCGCGTTGCTGTACGACACTCCAGACCAGTACGCTCAGGCCGAGTTGCTTGTCAAACGCGCGCTGGCGATCCAAGAGAAGGCCCTCGGCCCGGACCATCCCGATGTGGTCACGACCCTGAACAACCTCGCAGCTCTGTATGACTCCCAAAGCCTGTACGCACAGGCCGAGCCGCTTTACAAGCGCGCGCTAGCTCTCGCTGAAAAAACTCTCGGCCCAAATCATCCCTCTGTGGCCATGAGCCTGAACAACCTCGCGTTGCTATACAACGCCCAAGGCCTGTACACGCAGGCCGAGCCGCTCTATAAGCGCTCGCTGGCGATCCAGGAGAAGGCCCTCGGCCCGTATCATCCCGATCTGGCCACGACTCTGTACAACCTCGCGGAGTTGTATTATACCCAAGGCAAGTATGCTCAGGCAGAACCGCTCGCCAAGCGTTCGCTGGCGATCAGGGAGAAGGCCCTCGGCCTAAATCATCCCGATGTGGTCGCGAGCCTTGAGAGTATGGCGATCCTCTATAGAAAAACCGACAGGGAGAAGGCTGCGGAGGAGATCGAAAAACGTATCGTTGCCGTTCGAGCAACAGAACGCTGAAAAAAGGACCTGCCCCGAATGGGAGCAGGTCCTGCCTCGCTCAGGCGGCTTCGTCCAGCATGGTGGCAACTCCGGCGGTGGCCTTCTTAAGGCTGTCGGCACACAGGTGCGCGTAGCGCTGGGTCATGGCGATGTCCTGGTGCCCGAGAAGTTTCTGCACTTCGAAGAGACTAGCTCCGCTCGTGACAGCCATGCTCGCGAACGTGTGCCGTAGGTCGTGGATGCGGAAGTTCTCGACCCCTGCCCGAAGACAAGCCTTCTCGAACGGTTTCCTAAGGTCGTAGATATGACCCTTCTGCGTCCCCAAGCGTGAGGGGAAGACGAACTCGCTCGCCTTGGTCCTCGCCTCCTGCTCCCTTCGCCCTAGTAATTCCACGAGCACCTCCTGAGCCTTGGCGTTCAGGTGCACGGTCCGCGACCGTCCGTTCTTCGTGTCCAGAAGGAAGATACGCTCCTCGTCCAACCGTACCTCGTTCCATTTCAGCGACAGCACCTCGCTCCTCCTGCAGCCCGTGGACAGCAGCAGGCGGATGGCCGCCACCGACAGGCGGTCCTCTTCCCCGTCCCCCTCCAGCGCACCGAGGAAGCGGGGAAGCTCCTCCTTACTCAGGTAGCGTTCCCGTTGGGGGGGCTCCCGAAACATCTCCTGCCCACTCGCCGGGTTCTTCTCCAGGTACTCCCACTTGACGGCTAGGTTGAGCATCCTTTTCAGAGTGCTCAGTAGGTGGTTCGCCGTCGTCGCGCTGGTGCGCGACTTCTCCTTCGTGTGCAGCATGGTCACGTCACGCTGGGTGATGCCGGAGAGCCGCAGCTTCCCGAGCGCGGGGATCAGCAGCTTGTCCAATTTCCAGACGTCGTCGTCCCACGTCTTCTTGTGCTCCTTGGCGTACGGCAGGTAGTAGTCGGACGCGAAGTCAGCGAAGGTCAGGTCATTCCGTGCCTTCCCTCTCTCCTCAGCAGGGTCCTTATCCCTCGACAGGGAGGTCTTGTGCTCGGCAACCCTCAGCCGGGCCTCCTGGAGCGTCACGGCCGGGAACTCTCCGAGGGTCATGCACTTCTTCCGTCCGAAGAAGCGGTACCTGTGTTGGAAGAAGCGGCGGCCGTTCTTACTCACCCGCAGGTGCAGCCCCGTGCACTCGGCGTCGGCGTACTCCGTCTCTCGGGAGGCGCTCGCCTGGTCGTGGGCGGGGAGCGACTCAATGGCCCTCTTCGTGAAGGGGAACTTCCTCGTCTGCTGGCTTCTGTCCGAAATCATTTTCCTGCTCCTTTTCGTTCGGTTCTGTTCTCGGGAGACGGGGGGGCGGTCCTGCCCCCCCAGTGCCGCCTTTCCTGCCTTTTTCCCGTCCTTTTGCTGCTCGGGTGAAGTGCGTGTCCTTTAGTAGCAGGTGCGCTAGAGCCGCAGTTCATCACCCGGCAATAGATTGTTCGTAGATTCGCGGGTTGTCCGGTCCCCGTCCGGTCCCGACGACAAAAACGGGCTCATTCTCGGGGAGTATTTCCGCTTTCGCACTCACCCGGCAGGAGGTACCTCCTCCCCCTCCACGTCGAAGAAGATGAGCAGGCGGTAGTCCACCCACTCCTCTTCCGGGACCACCAGCAGGAACTTTCCCGATGGGGCCAGGAGGGCCTCGAAGACCCGCAGTCCTCCCTCGAAGACGTACCGTACGTACTCGAAGGGAGCCTGGTAATGGTCCTCAAGGTACGTCAGCAGCCCGTACCTCCCAACCATCCCGAAGTCTCGGCGCACGTCGTCCCCTCGCTCCAGCACGAAGACGGTCACTCCCTCCCCGCGTAGCTCCTTGGCTCGCCGGAGTGCCAACTCCGGCACTAGACCCCTCTGTGCCTCATCTACTTCCTTTCCGGTCAGGACTACCATGATCAGCCTCCCTCTCTTCGCCCTGCACGTCAGGGCACCGTCCACACGCTGCAACTAGGTCACGCCGGAAGTCATCGCCGATCCACGGTTCGTTCCGGACAAAGAAGCACGGGCCACCAGCGTCATTGGTCACGTGGAACAGCTCGAAGACCTCGCCGTCCTCCGAAAGCTCGGCGTACTCGTAGCACATCGCGTCGAAATCGGTCAGGTCGACCGGGCCAGCTTCCTCGTCGAGCACGATCGACCGAAGGTCGTCTCCCTCCTCCAAGACGTAAAAGGCCCCTCCGCAGTCGGCTACGACGTCGAAGACCACGCCCGCCCCCATGTTGGCGTGAACGATCCGAATCCGGTTCTCCATCGCACGCTTGCACGAAGAATCGGGCAACCCGTGCACTTCCTCTTCGTTACTCAGTCTTTTCACGCCTCCTCCCTCCTTTTTCCGGGGCTATCGTCGTCCACGTCGTTTCTGCTTCTTGTCGTGTGCATCACGAACAACCTTGTATACCGAGTACGAAATCTCGATGACCTCGCCAATGACCAGCCACGGCACAACTGGCAACAACGCCTTCCTGGCTCCCTGCAGCCCGATCCTTTTGATCAATGTAGTCAGCACGCTTTTCTCCTTTCAGATGTTTGTCTCTCCTGTCTCAGTCGCTCCTTTTCGGAGACCTCTCCGGGTACAACGTCGAGTTCAGTGCCCTCCTTGGCGAGATGGTGATTACCAAGGGGCTAATATCTCTTCGATTCGCTGGACGATACGGGAGTCGGTGCAGGGAGGTTCTTTGATGTGATTTGTTGCTAAGCGAGTTGCGGAGGGTGCAGAGAGTGGGAGGCGGGAGGTAGGTCTCTCCCCGGAGAATGGTTCCTTGTCTCTGCGGGGAAGGAAAGAGTAGTGGGCTGAGCGGCTCCCCCCTACTCTGGTGCTCTGTGCGGGGTCGATTAAAGGCCGGGTGCAGCGGGCAGTGAGTACGTGCAAAACCCTCTCGCTGCCTCAATTGGTCCGGGATGTCCGGGAAGACTGAGGGGTACTCATCCTGCGTTTTGGGCACTGCGTGCGACTAGCGTTTCTCCTTGTTGCCGTACTAACTCTGGATTACAACCTACCAGTGAAAATGCCAGGACTACCCGGACTTCCCGGACGTTTCCTTGGTAGGTATGGGAAGAGAAGCGTCCAGGGAGATGATTTTCCCCGGACGCACTTGGTCGGAAACTACTCGATTGTAGGGATGGTGGCCTCGACCTCTGGCCAGATGTCTGAACCCGATTTGGCGTACTCCTGGAAGGCCTGTCGGCACTGTTCAAGGATGGGAAGACGATAGCAATGATCACGCTTCGGAGGACCACTGAGAGCCGCCAAGGTGTCGTCAGTATCTTGCACAACCTGGATGCGGGACTCGCCGACAATGCATCCAGGCATCAATTTGCGAAGCTCTTTGCCAAAGGACGGCTGGTCCATCGTGCGAAGACGGTGAGTAGCGCAGAAGGCGACAAAGCTGTCGAACGTCCGCATCCTTGACGGTGTGCTGCTCCAGCGGTTGCCCTGTCCAAATTCCGCGCTACCGCCTATTGTTGCTTCGTACAGGCACTCGTACCACCACCTTGCAATGGGCTCCGCACCTCTGATTTTGATGTCGAAGCCGAAGGTGCTTTCCGGCTTGGTCCGGACATCGAAGCCAGTAAGGTCTTCATGGAGCAGGTCATGCATGAGCGCCTCCAAGCCACCGGCGCCCATTTGCTTCATTAGAGTGCCGAAATAGGCCTTGTCCTCCTTTCGGGCGTCGCTCGCCTCCAAGACGAGAAATCTCCTATCATCCATGCCCATGGCGACCGGCCAGCTCTCATTTGAGGTGACGATGAACCGTTTGTAGTTTGCGACACGGATGATGTCCTTGCCTTTGAATTCCACGGCCATGTATGGGTCAGTTATCATCGACTTGATAGCACCCTCACCGGCTTTGTTACCCCCCCAGAGTGCCTCGTTGGCGCAGACCAAGAGCAAGTCCATCAGATGGCCACAAAACCGGCCTGTCAGTTGGTCCATTTGAACGAGAGACAAAAAGTGTTGGCCCAAGAGGCCGCCGATTAGATCGACGAATATACTTTTCCCGGTGCCTTGCTTGCCCAAGATGACTATGGCCACCCCTGGAAGCTCGGCCGGGCGCTGAAAAAGGTGAGCAAGCCACTTGCGAAAGTATCGGTAGTGTTTCTGGTTCCCGCGACAGATGATGGAAGAGAGGTGATCCCAAAACAGGTTGCACTCGCCCTGCCTGGGAGCAGCGGAGAAGCCCCGAAACACGTTGTAGAAGCCTTGCACCTCTATACCAGGGGCAAAAACAATTCCTTTGTACTCTCGCCGCTCTGGACTGCCAAGCCAAACGGCGGCCGCTGTTTCCTTGCCGATCGGCCAATTGCGGTATCTAAGGGAGAGGTCACTCTGGGAACCTAGAGCTATCAGATAGTTCCCCGTGAGAGGATCGCGGGTTTCCGTGGCGATGCATACCGTGCCGCCAATCGGGACGAGGAAATGCTTCCTATTGAGTTCCGTCACCGGGTCGACATTTGAAGAGGCCAGAGGTGCAACGCTTGGAGCTGCGGAGGGTGCTACGCTTGCGGTGGGTGCTGGCAGCCTCTTGACCGGTAGCGGCTGAAACGCCAGATCGAAGGGTTTCGCTGCGGCAAGTGCCTGTCGAATTGCCTCCTCTCCCTCGCTGACCAGCACGTCATTCCAATCGGTGTCGACATTTGCTGGCAATACTACGCTGGCCTCATATCCCTCCAGCAGAAGCCTTCGGGCCAGATCGTACGCTGCGTTCTGTCCGACGCCGCTTGCATCATTGTCCGCGAAAATTATTAGTTTCCGAATGACTTCGTCCTTTGGTACAGCAAAGTGCCTCATCCCGCCAGCGGATAATGTCGACCAAGTTGGGATTCCCGTGGCCTGGGTCGCCGACTCGGCGGTTTCGATACCCTCGGCAATTCCTAGGACTCCGTCAATGACCTCGCGCAATCGGATTGCCGCGCCTTTATTTGCGCCTGGGTATTTAGGCTTGGACAGTTTTTTGGGACATGGCACCTTGGCTTGGCCATTCCCTGCGGGGTCCAGGTAGGTCCTATGAATGCCACCGGGATTACCGTTAACATCCTGCACTACTGCAAGCATGGCTGGTAACCCATAAGGATTGACCCGACCTGCAAGGTCGGCTCAATCCAATGTTCAAGAAGCCCGGCCCGTTGGCACTGCATTGTATATAAGGGTAATGGTTCGAAAGTGTCTGGGGGTGACT
>Ga0209125_1001070_pt1 | contig 28595 bp, 32 predicted proteins | sample BarGraIncub1131A_FD_184503 | JGI IMG/M metagenome (GOLD analysis project Ga0209125, IMG submission 184503) | Arctic peat soil microbial communities from Barrow, Alaska - Barrow Graham LP Incubations 11-31A (SPAdes) (version 2) | ecosystem: Environmental > Terrestrial > Soil > Wetlands > Peat... | reverse complement strand
TCCTTTTGATACTGCCTTTGATAATTAGAACTCATAAACACACCACTTTCCGATTGATTTGTATGATAAAATTATACCATAAAATCAGTCAAAAAGCAAGCTAAACCGTTGATTTGGGCTAGTTTAATCTGTTTTTATTTTAAAGGTTTTCTCAAAAATAATCAAATATTTAATAGGAGTATTTTTTCGACTAGTATAATAAAATATTACAGATTTTATAATGAACACATCTGAACTGTAACAATAAAAGAATATTATTTAAATTAGAACTTGACTTTTAATAAGCTCCTTTATATAATTAATAGTGGCTAAAGTAGAGGGTGATTTAATGAAAATTGATATATCTGATATCGTAGATAAAAAAGGTCAGTCAAAGGACATTGATTTAGCTTTAACTCAAGATTCTATTGAATTTGAGGGAGAGTTAATCAAATTTGCTTCAGATGTACTTATAAAGGGCAAATTATATGTTCAAGAAAACATTGTTTTTTTGGATGCTAATTTAAAGACTGAGATTATTCTTACTTGTGTCAGATGCTTAGAGGAGTATAAATTCTTATTGGAAATTCCAATCATAGAAAAATTTACTTTAAATAAGGCTGTTTACTCTAAGAAAACCAATGAAGGAACTACAAATCAAATGGACGATTTAATATTACTTCAGGAAAGTAGTATTAATATATCCAAGTTAATGGAAGATGCAATAATAGTTACGCTTCCTATTCAAAAGCTTTGCAAGCAAGATTGCAATGGTTTATGTCAAAAATGTGGAATGAATTTAAACCTTAAAAGCTGTGAGTGTGAAACTTCTGATATTGACCCTAGAATGGATAGGCTAAAGGATTTGTTTGCTAAAAATTAAGGAGGTGTTATTATGGGTAATCCCACTAGAAGATTTTCCAAATCAAGAAGAGATTCAAGAAGAGCTCAAACTTATAAACTTGGACTTCCAGGTATAGTTGAATGTCCACAATGTCATGAAATGAAACTTTCTCACAGGGTATGTAAAGGCTGCGGTTTTTACGATGGTAAGGAAGTAATGGCTATTGAAAAAGCTAACTAATAGAATATAACGGAGTCAAATTAGAAGTAATATTATTACTTCTAATTTTATTTTATTGATTTTAAAATTCTATTGCTTTATACTTATATGAGAATATTTGTTATAGAAAAAAGGAAGGAAGTGAATCCTTAATATGATCCTAGCAGTGGATGGAATGGGTGGTGACAATTCACCGGCCAGTATTGTTGAAGGAGTTATAAAGGCAATTGAAAATAATGATTTGCAAGTTATCATTGTTGGTAAAGAAAAGCTTCTACATGAGGAACTAAATAAATATACATATGATAAGTCAAAAATACAAGTACTAAATGCCGAGGAAGTAATAGAATTTAATGAACATCCAGTGATAGCTATAAGGAAAAAGAAGGATTCTAGCCTTAGAGTTGCAATAGAACTAGTTAAAGATAAGAAGGCGGATGCTGTTATATCCGCTGGAAGCACTGGAGCATTTTTAGCGGGTTCTGCACTGATTATAGGTAGAATTAAAGGCATAGATAGGCCTGCTCTAGCTCCCATTCTGCCAGGCAAAAACGGGCCTTTTATGCTTATTGATGTTGGAGCTAATGCAGAATGCAAGCCTATAAATTTACTTCAGTTCGCTCAAATGGGTAAGGTGTATTTTGAAAATGTATTAAATTATCAAAATCCTTCAATTGGCCTTATTAACATAGGTTCTGAAGAAGAAAAGGGTAATGAGCTTACCAAGGCAGCTTACAAACTATTAAAAGCATCAAATTTAAATTTTTCTGGGAATATTGAGCCCAGAGATATTCTTAAAGGTGATATACAGGTTTTAGTTAGTGATGGTTTTGTAGGAAATACAGTGCTTAAAACTTTTGAGGGTGCAGTAGAAACTATTTTTGATATCTTAAAGGAAAATATAATGAGTTCTCTTATTACTAAAATAGGTGGTTTGTTATTAAAACCAGTATTTAAGAACATCAAAAAAAGATTTGATTATAAAGAATATGGTGGGGCTGCTTTTCTTGGAGTGAATGGCATATGTATTAAGGCCCATGGCAGTTCAGATAGTAAAGCTATTATGAATGCGATAAAACAGGCCATTACTTTTTATGATAATAAGGTAGTAGAAAAAATAAGTAAAGAAACAAGTTTTATCGAAGAAGAAATTATTTAATAAAAATAAATAATTATAATTGATTCATTGATATTGACTTGGATAGCATTTATGTACTATTATTTTTATAGAGATTTATTCAGGAGGTGAAAAAATGGTATTTGACAAAATTAAAGGAATTATTGCTGAACAGCTTGGGCTGGAGGCAGATGAAATAACAATGGAATCATCTTTCGTAGATGACTTGGGTGCAGATTCTTTAGATATAGTAGAATTAATAATGGCATTAGAAGAAGAGTTCGATATGGAAATCCCTGACGAAGACGCTGAAAAGATATCAATCGTAGGAGATATTGTAGATTACATAAGAGCTCATAGTGAGGAATAAAGCTTAAAGTCCCGTTAATCGCGGGGCTTTAATTTATAATATAGCAATTCTTGTATAATATATTCTTGAGTTTATATCCATTAATAGATTGAAGAATGGATTACAGCAATAAGGAGAAGATATGAAATTATCATATAATTTTAAAACATCCGAATTGGAAGCTTTAATTGATTTAAGCTTTATAGATAAGAGTTTACTAGTTAAAGCAATAACTCATAGCTCTTATGCTAAACAAAAAAATAGTTTAGAGTATTATGAAAGATTAGAGTTTTTAGGAGATTCAGTTTTACAATTATCTGTTTCAGACTATTTATACATAAATTTCCCACAAAAAAGTGAAGGAGAATTAACAAGGCTTAGAGCCCTCATAGTTTGTGAAAATTCCTTATATGAAATAGCTATGAAATGGAAACTGGGTAATTTCCTGTTATTAAGTAAAGGGGAAGAGTTAACTGGTGGAAGACATAGAGTATCAATTTTAGCTGATTGTGTTGAATCTATTATTGCTGCAGTTTATATTGATAAAGGATTTTCTGTTGCAAAAGATTTTATTGATAAGAACTTTATTGATTTTATAAAAAGCACTGAAAATAGTGGCGTAGTTTTAGATTATAAAACAAAATTGCAGGAGCTTCTTCAAAAGAAAGGACCTGTTAGTATTGAATATAAAATAAGTAAATTCGATGGTCCTCCACACAAACGCAAATTTTATATGGAAGTATATATTGACACAAATTTATTTGGTTCTGGCTATGGTTTTAGCAAAAAAGAAGCTGAACAAGCTGCTGCCAAAAATGCTTTAGAAGGAAAAGAAATTGATGAAAGAAGTTAAACACTATATAATCCCTATATTTGTACCACATTATGGTTGCCCCCATGATTGTGTTTTTTGCAATCAAAGTAGTATTACTGGAGAAGATAGAGAAAACTCCACTAAAGAAGTAATAAATAAAGATTATATAGATAAAGTCGTCAAGTCACACTTAAGTACCATCCCCTTAGTAAATAGGGAGGTGGAAATATCTTTTTTCGGAGGAACCTTCACTGCTATAGATGAAGCACTTCAAAAAGAATTATTGTCAGTGGCTTTAGCTTATAAAAATAAAGGTTTAATAAAATATATAAGGTTATCTACAAGACCAGATTATATTAATAAATATATATTAAATTATTTAAAAGAATATTCAGTGGATATTATAGAGCTAGGGGTTCAATCCATGGATAATAGTGTGCTAGAAGCATCTGGTAGGGGTCATGACACCTCCTGCGTAATTGCTGCTTCAAAGCTCATAAAAGATGAAGACTTTGTCTTAGGACTTCAGATGATGATAGGTCTTCCATATGATAATATTGATAAAGACATAGCTACAACTCGAGAACTCATAACTCTAAAACCTGATTTTGTTAGAATTTATCCAACTCTAATTATTAAAGGGACACCTCTTCAAAAGCTTTATTTAAAAGGTTTATTTGTTCCTTATACTTTAGAGGAAGCTATTACAATAACTAGAATAATTTATATTATGTTTTATAAAAGCAATATAACCGTAATAAGATTAGGCCTGCAAACCACGGAAGAAATAAATATTGGTAAGGAAATTGTGGGAGGCCCTTTCCATCCTTCTTTTAGAGAACTTGTGGAAGGATCAATTTATAATGATGCCTTAGCTTCGGTAATTATTTCAAAGGGAATTGTTGGGGATGCTTCATTATATATAAATCCAAAGGATGTATCTAAGCTCTATTCTAATGGGAAAGAGTATTTTACTAAGTTAGAATTGAAATTTCCCAAATTAAATATTAAAGTTATACAGGATATAAACATAAGTAGAGGAGCTTTACAACTTAAAAGTAAAGAATCCTATATAATTCAGCCCTTTAATGACTTGGAGGTGGAAAAATGAAAAAGTATGAAATCAAAAGCAGGAAAACTAAATTTGTTAATATGGTAACTTATCTAATTGTAATAATATTTATTTTAAGCCTTTTTACTACTTTTATTGTCAGTTTTATAAAGTGAGGTATAGGTCATGTTTTTAAAATCTCTTGAAATAAAAGGCTTTAAGTCCTTTGCAGATAAAACAGAAATACAATTTAAAAAAGGAATTACTGCAATTGTTGGTCCTAATGGAAGTGGTAAAAGTAATGTTTCAGATGCGGTGCGATGGGTTCTAGGAGAGCAAAGTATCAAGAGCCTTCGTGGTGGAAAAATGGAAGATGTAATTTTTTCTGGAACTCAATTTAGAAAACCTGTGGGACTAGCTCAGGTTTCTATTACTTTAGATAATAGTACCTCTTGGCTACCAGTTGATTATAATGATGTTACCATATCTAGAAGATTATATAGATCTGGAGATAGTGAGTATTTAATAAATAATGTACAATGCCGATTAAAAGATGTTCAAGAATTATTTATGGATACAGGGATTGGTAAAGAAGGCTATTCAATAATTGGACAAGGTAAAATTGAAGCTATATTAAGTGGCAAGCCTGAAGATAAAAGAAATTTGCTTGAAGAAGCCGCAGGTATAGTTAAATATAGGAGCCGAAAAGAGGAAGCAGAAAGAAGACTTCAACATACGGAAGATAATGTAACTAGGCTAAGGGATATAATCAGTACCTATGAAGAAAGATTAGAGCCTCTTAGAATTGACTCTGAAAAAGCAGATAAGTTTATTTTAGTTGCTAAAGAACTGGAAGGAAAAGAGATAAGCTTAATTGTTAATAGTATTGATAAATTAAGTAAAAGATTAAACGAAATCGGATCTGAAAGTTCTTCTTCGAAAATAATAATTGATAAATTATGTAAAGATAGAGAAACTATAAAAATAAATATTCATGAATTAGAAGAGGAACTAGAAAAGGTTGAAAATAAAATCTCATTAGATAAGCAGGATAACTTTGATAAGAAGACTGAGTATCAAGAAATACAAAACAAAATTAATCTATCAAAAGAAAAATTAGAAAACTCGGAGAGCTTATATAAGCTTTATGAAAATAATAGGTTGGATATTGAAAAGAGGCTAGGGGAGGTCAATGCAGATTTAGAAAAACATATGATGCTTCAAGAGCGAAATTTATTAAAACAACAAGGAATTGAAGAAAGTATAAAAGGAAATACTGAGGATACAAATAAAATAAGTTCTTCTCACTTTGAAGAAAGAAGATTAATGAAAAATCTTCAAGAGGACCAATTTGACATTGATAATCAAATTATTAAATTCAAAAATGATACTTTACTAATTAAAAACGATAGTTTAACAATTAATAATAGAATAGAGGAAATAAGTTTTTCCTGTGAAAGCTATAATAACTCTATGAGTGTAAATAATAGCAGTAAAAATATTATTTTAAAAGAAGTTCAAGTTATTAATACGAAGGTTAACTCCTTAGAAGAAAGTATAAGACTTAAAAGACAAAACATTGAGCATTCCAATTTAAAATTAAGAGGATTAGATGATGAATTAAAAAAAGAAACTGGTACTTTACATAAATTAGAAGCAAATCATTCAATGCTTAAAAATATGGATATGCAATTTGAAGGGTACAATAGAGCCGTAAAATTATTAATAAAAGATGTAGAAAATAATAAACTTAAACTTAAAGGTAAATACTATATATTAGGACAGATTATATCAATAAACAAAGATTTAGAAACTGCCATTGAAATAGCTTTAGGTGGCGCAATCTCAGATATTATAACCGATGATGATGACATAGCAAAAGTTATGATTGAATATTTAAAGAAAAACAATTTAGGAAGAGCTACCTTTTTACCTTTAAACACAGTTAAGGGTAATAAACTTAATGATATAAAGGAATGCTCCCAGATTCCCGGATATATAGGTATTGCCAGTGAACTCATAGAATATGATAAAAAGTTTTTAGGTCCTATCAATTTTTTGCTGGGAAGAACCTTAATTGTTAAAGACATGGCCACAGGGCTTGCTATAGCAAAAAAGGTTGGTTTTAGATTCAAAATTATAAGCTTAGCTGGAGAAGTTATTAATGTGGGAGGATCTTTAACTGGAGGAAGCAATAACTATAAAACTACTAGCATCATTGGGCGGAAAAGAGAAATATCTGAACTTGAAGAAAAAATTATTTCTCTAAAGTTGGAATTAGATAAGCTTGCAGCTAAAATTCAGTTATTTAATTCAAAGCTAAAAGAGCTAGAAAATAGCTGCAATGAAGAAGGAGAAAAAATACACCGATATGCTATAGAAAATACCAAACTAAATGGTAAAATATCAGCTATGGATTCAGATAGTGAAAAACTTAAGCAGAATTTAAAAATAGCCACAGATGAACTTAGTATATTGCAAGATAATTTAGATCGGAAGTCGGAAGAGATGGTAGATACCGATACCTTAATATCCGATTTAATTAATAAAAAAGAAGATTTTTCTATTAAGGTTCTGCAAATAGAGAAGAAGATAGAAGATAAAGATTCTATAATAAAAAATTTGAGCGAAAGCATCTTGGCTTTGAAAATTGAAAAAGCTTCCATGGATGAAATTGTTCTAGGGACGCAAAAAGACTTGGATAGATTTGAAATTGATAGAGGTTCTTTAAGCTTATCTAAATTGAAAACTAATGAAACTATTTTAGGTGAAAGAAATAAAAAAGAAGAATATTTACTAGAAATAGGGGAGTATAATAAAAGTTTAGAAAAACTACAAGGAAAAATAAATAAATTTGAACTAGATTTTCAGGGTAAGGAAATAGAAAGGCTAGCTCATAAAGAGGATATAAAAAAGCTATCGAGCACACTTGAGGAAGATATAATAATTTTAAGTAAGAAAGAAGATGAATTCCATCGACTAGAACTGCAGTTAGCAAAATTTGATACAGAAAAGGATGGACTACTTCAAAGGTTAAATGAAGAATTTAAAATAACCTATGCGGAAGGCTTAAATTTCAAAACTAAAATAGAAAATATTGAGGTTCATAAAAAAGAAATTTCGGAATTAAAATCTTCTATTACAGCGCTGGGAACAGTGAATTTAGGTTCTATCGAAGAATATAAAAGTACACTAGAAAAATACAATTTTTTAAGTGAACAGCAGTTAGATTTGACTACAGCTAAAGATCAATTAATGTCTGTCATTAAGGAATTGAATAACAAAATGAAAATGGTTTTTAATGAAAACTTCCTAAAGCTAAAGGAATATTTCAATGAAACCTTTAAGGAACTTTTCAAAGGTGGTAGTGCTGATTTAATATGTGAGGGGGATTTGTTAACCTCGAGCATTGATATAAATGTGGAGCCACCTGGGAAGAAACTGCAAAATATAAATCTATTGTCTGGAGGGGAAAAGGTATTATCCGCCATAGCCTTACTCTTCGCAATTTTAAAAATGAAACCAACTCCTTTTTGTATATTGGATGAAATAGAAGCTGCTTTAGATGATGCTAATGTATATAGATATTCAGAGTTTCTAAGAAGATTTACAAATAAGGTTCAATTTATTGTAATAACGCATAGAAAAGGGACTATGGAATCCTGTAATGTATTATATGGTGTGACAATGGAAGAAAAGGGAGTTTCAAAAATAGTTTCAGTTGACTTTAAAAATTTATAATGGAGGTGTGTCATGCTTAACTTTTTTGAAAAATTAAAAAGTGGCCTTTCTAAAACAAAAGGCTCTTTTACCGATAAAATAATGGAGCTTCTTAGAATTTCTAAAGAAATAGATGAAAACTTTTTTGATGAGCTAGAAGAAATATTAATTACGTCTGATATAGGATATGATACAACAGAATTGATACTAGTAAAATTAAAAGAAAGAATAAAGAAAGAAAAAATAAAGGAAGTCTCAGAAGTTTATACCTGCTTAAAATTAATATTAAAGGATATGCTGCATGTAGAACCAAATAATGCGACAAATACGCCAAAAATCATACTTGTCATCGGTGTAAATGGAGTAGGTAAAACCACCTCCATCGGCAAACTAGCATGGAACTATAAGAATTTAAATAAAAAAGTAATGGTTGCAGCAGCTGATACCTTTAGGGCAGCTGCAATAGATCAACTTGAAGTATGGTGTCGAAGAGCGAATGTTGATATAATTAAGCAACAGGAAGGCTCTGACCCAGCAGCAGTGGTCTTTGATGCGGTAGCTACTGCAAAGGTTAGAAAAGCTGATTATTTGATCTGTGATACTGCAGGTAGGCTTCATAATAAGAAGAATTTGATGAATGAATTAGGGAAAATAAATAGAATCATAGAAAGAGAAGGGGTAGGCTTCTCTAAAGAAACCTATCTTGTACTTGATGCAACTACTGGACAAAACGGCTTGGCTCAAGCAAAACAATTTATGGAGGTCTGCACCATAGATGGACTTATTTTAACAAAATTAGATGGTACAGCAAAGGGTGGAGTAGTTTTATCTATTAAGAACACTTTAAATTTACCTGTGAGATATATTGGTATTGGAGAAGGTATCGAGGATCTACAGGAATTTAATTCTGAAAATTTTATAGAAGCATTATTCGGCTGTTAAGTAATACTACTTGACAGCCTTCTATATTCTGATATAATAATAATGGAGTTGGTAGTAATTATGGATGAAAGAGTATTAATGTCTATTTTATTAGAATATTATGGTGTACTCCTTACTGAGAAACAGAATAAAGTTATGGATTTATACTTTAATCAGGATTTCTCCTTAGCTGAAATAGCTGAAATTAATGAAACCAGCCGTCAGGCAATTTTTGATACTATAAAAAAGTGTAGTCTTCAATTGTCAAACTACGAAAAAAAATTAGAGCTCTATAAAAAGAATACTTTACAGGAACTTGAAAAGAAAAACCTGCTTGATTTATTATATACATTGAAAGAAACATATAGTTATCAGCAAATTGATATATTAATAAATAATATTAATAATATGAGCTAGGAGGTAAAGCATGGTATTTGAAGGTTTAGCAAATAAATTGCAAATTGCGATAAAGAAGCTAAAAGGGAAAGGTAAGCTTTCAGAAAAAGATATTAAAGAAGCTATGCGGGAAGTAAAACTAGCATTACTTGAAGCAGACGTTAATTTTAAGGTAGTTAAGGATTTTATTGCTAAGGTAAGCGAAAAAAGTATGGGTGAGGGCGTAATGCAAAGCCTGACTCCAGGACAGCAAGTTATTAAAATTGTTAATGAAGAGTTAACTGAGCTAATGGGAAAAGAAGAAAGTAAATTGAATTTTTCGCCAAAAGGTTTTACAATAATAATGTTGGTAGGGCTGCAAGGTGCAGGTAAGACCACCATGGCTTCAAAATTAGCACTAGATCTAAGAAAAAAGAATAAAAAGCCAATGCTTGTAGCCGCTGATATTTATAGACCAGCAGCAATTAAGCAACTGGAGGTTCTTGGAAAGCAAATAGATGTTCCTGTATTTTCTATGGGAGATACAGTAAGCCCTATTGATATTTCAAAAGCTGCAAAGGAAAATGCAAAAAAGAATGGTTGCGATGTTTTAATTATTGATACTGCTGGTAGACTTCATATTGATGAAGATTTAATGAAGGAACTAAAGGATATAAAAGAAGCTTTAATTCCAGATGAAATTTTACTTGTGGTAGATTCAATGACGGGTCAAGATGCTGTTAATGTGGCTAAGTCCTTTAATGACTTATTAGATATTACAGGGGTGGTACTCACAAAGCTAGATGGGGATACAAGAGGTGGAGCTGCATTATCTATAAGATCTATTTCTGGAAAACCAATTAAGTTTGCGTCAGTTGGAGAAAAGATGAATGATTTAGAGGTCTTTTATCCTGATAGAATGGCTTCCAGAATTTTAGGCATGGGAGATGTATTATCTTTAATAGAAAAGGCACAGTCAGCCTTTGATGAAGACGAAGCACAAAAGCTTGGGGAAAAAATGCTTAGTCAGGATTTTAACCTTGAGGATTATCTAACTATGATGAATCAAATGAAGAAGCTAGGTCCCTTATCTGGTTTATTAGAAATGATGCCAGGTATGAGTAAACAACTTCAAGGCGTAGATTTAAGCCGTGGGGAAAAAGATCTTGCTAAAATGGGAGTTATTATACAATCCATGACTAAAAAAGAAAGAAGAAATCCACAGCTGATTTCAAGTTCTCCTTCTAGGAAAAAAAGAATTACAAGTGGTTCAGGAACCACAATTCAAGATATAAATATTTTACTTAAACAATTTGAGCAAACAAAAAAAATGATGAAACAGATGGGTGGAGGTTTACCTAAAGGTATGAAAAAAGGTATGTTAGGGAAATTTCCTTTCATGTAATATAAAGTGTTTGAAAAATAGAGTGTATTTTATACACTCTATGAAGGAGGTGATAAAATGGCAGTAAAGATAAGACTAAAAAGAATGGGTTCTAAGAAAGCTCCTTTTTACAGAATAGTAGTTGCAGATTCTAGAGCTCCAAGAGACGGAAGATTTATTGAAGAAATAGGATACTATAATCCTTTAACAGACCCATCAATCGTTAAAATTGATGAAGAAAAGGCAATTAGCTGGGTTAAGAATGGTGCTCAACCTTCTGATAGAGTTAAGAAACTTTTTGTTACAACTGGAATAGCAGAAAAACTTTCAAAGTAGTACCTGGAGGTGTTATCATTGAAGGAATTAGTTGAACTTATTGCTAGATCATTAGTAGATAATCCTGCTATGGTTAAAGTAAATGAAGTTTCAAGTGAACAATCAATTCTTCTAGAGCTTAGTGTTGCCCCTGAGGATATGGGAAAAGTGATAGGTAAGCAAGGAAGAATAGCAAAAGCCATAAGAACTGTTGTTAAGGCAGCTGCTATTAAAGAAAGTAAAAGAGTCACAGTAGAAATTATCTAAGGGTTAGGGCTATCTCTAATCCTTTTTTCTACTTTAAATTATTTTGTGTTATACGCAGTATTAGGAATACAAGGAACTTAACAGTCTAAATGACTGTTATGCGCAGTATAAAGAATACAAGGAGGATTTATGACAGAGTATTTAACAGTTGGTCAAATAGTTAATACCCATGGCCTTAAAGGGGAGGTCAAAGTTTATCCTTTGACTGATGATATTAAGCGATTTAGGAAGCTTAAAAATGTATATATAAACGGTACCTTAATAGATATAATCTGGTGTAAAATACAAACAGAAACTGTAATTTTAAAACTAGATGGTATAGATAACCTTGAAAGTGCATTAAACCTTAAAAGTTCATATTTGGATATTAAGAGAAGTGATGCCATTATTCTACCAGAAGATAGACATTTTATTACTGACTTAGTTGGATGTAAAGTATTTGATGAAGAAGGTATATTTATAGGCACATTATTAGATATTATTAAAACAGGTAGTAATGATGTATATGTGGTTAAAGATGAAGTAGAAATATTGATTCCTGCCTTAAAAAGTATTGTAAAAAATATTGATATAATTAAGCAGGAAATAGTTATAACCCCTTTACTATCATGGCAATAGTATATAATATACTAACTCTTTTCCCTGAAATGTTTAATATTTTTAACCACAGTATTATTGGAAGAGCAATGAATAAAGAAATTATTGAAATAAACACCTATGACATAAGAGACTTTACCCTTGATAAGCATAAAAAAGTAGATGATTATCCTTATGGCGGGGGACGAGGTATGGTAATGTCACCCCAATGTATTATTGATTCGATTAATTATGTAAAAAAACAAAATGAAGCTTGTGATCCAAAAATTATTTTTTTAGGACCTAGAGGTAAAAGTTTTAATCAGAATATGGCTAAGGATTTAGCAATGGAAAATAATTTAATTTTTGTCTGTGGTCATTACGAGGGAATAGATGAAAGAGTTTATAAATATATAGATATGGAAATATCTTTAGGAGACTTTGTACTTACTGGTGGAGAAATGGCATGTATTCCTATTATAGATTCTGTTTGCAGGATGATTCCAGGCGTTTTAAAAACAGAAGAAAGTTTTATTGAAGAATCCTTTTATAATGGCTTACTTGAATATCCTCAATATACAAGACCAGAAAATTATGAAGAGCTAAAAGTTCCAGAAGTTCTTTTATCTGGTCATCATGAACGCATAAGGAAATGGAGGAGACTCTACTCCTTATATAATACATATACAAATAGGCCTGATTTATATAGTAAGATTGCCCTAACTAAAGAAGATAAAAAATTGATTGAAGAGTCTATAGAATTTCAGCGTCTTAAATAGTATTGCATAAATGCATAAGTTGTGATAAAATGTTTTCTGTGCTACTACGAACGGTCCTCTGTGTATAATATTATGCATGAACGTTAAATTAACAAAGGGAGGAATGCACATGTTAGATATAATAAGAGAAATTGAAGCGTTACAAATTAGAAAGGATTTGCCTAATTTTAGAGTAGGTGATACTGTTAAAGTTCACGTTAAGATAAAAGAAGGTACTAGAGAAAGAGTACAGGTATTTGAAGGAACTGTGCTTAAAAGACAAAATGGTGGTACTAGAGAAACCTTCACAGTCAGAAGAGTAGCTTATAATATTGGAGTTGAAAGGACTTTCCCTTTAAATTCGCCTATAATTGATAAAATTGAGGTTGTAAGAAAAGGTAAGGTTAGACGTGCAAAATTATTCTATCTTAGAGATAGAGTTGGAAAAGCTGCAAAGGTTAAAGAGATAATTTAAGGGGACTTTAGGTCCCTTTTTTAAATTGTAAAGGAAGTGAAGTTTTTGGTTAAAGAATTAGCTGAATTTGTAAAATCAGTATTTATTGCCCTTGTTATGGCCTTGCTTATTATTACCTTTATATTTCAGACAGTTAGTGTAGATGGCACTTCTATGGTACCTACCCTTAAGAACAAAGATAGGCTCATACTAGAAAAAGTCACTTATTATTTTAGAAAACCAAAAACTGGTGATATTGTTGTATTTAAATACCCTTCTGATAACTCACAAAAATTTATTAAACGAGTAATTGCAACAGAAGGAGAAACTGTTAAAATATTAGATCACAAGGTCTATGTTAATGATAAGCAATTAATAGAAACAGGGTATATATATGAAGAAATGGCTAGTCCAAATGACAATAATTTTAAGGATGGAGTGAAAGTCCCAGCGGGAACTATTTTTGTTTTAGGGGACAATAGAAATAACAGCCGAGATAGCAGATTTTCTGATGTAGGCTTTGTATCATTAAAATTGGTTCTTGGAAGAGCAGTTTTTAGATTATTCCCATTTACTTCATTTGGAAAGGTTGGTTAAGCTATGGCAATAAATTGGTTCCCTGGGCATATGGCTAAAGCCATAAGAGAATTAAAGGAATATGTTAAAACAGTAGATGTAATTATAGAAATAAGAGATGCTAGAATTATAACTTCTAGTGCCAATCCAGAAATTGATACTATAAGTGAAAATAAAGCAAAGATAATTCTTTTAAATAAATGGGATCTTAGTGAAAGCACGGTTACTAAGAATTGGGTGACATTTCTTTCAAATAGCAATGTTATTGCCTTGCCAGTAAACTCAATTACTGGTGAGGGTTTAAAATTAATTAAGCCAGCTATTGATACTTTACTGCAAGAGAAAATACAAAGACAAAAGAATAAGGGTCTAGTAAAAATTGTTACAAGAGCTATGATCCTAGGTATACCTAATGTTGGGAAGTCCTCTTTTATCAACAAAATATCACAAAGTAGTATTGCCAAAACTGGTAATAAACCTGGTGTAACAAAAAACAGGCAATGGATAAAAACTAAGCTAGGACTGGAACTTCTAGATACTCCTGGTATATTATATCCAAAGCTTCATGATCAGAATATAGCTGTAAATCTGGCTTTGACTGGTGCAATAAAGGATGAAATAATGGACATTCAAGAATTGGCTATTAAGCTTTTAGAAAAATTATCAGTATTTTATGCTAAAAATATAATGCAGCGATATAATATGGAAAGCCTTCCCTCTGAACATACCAGCATACTTGAAGAAATAGCTAAAAAAAGAGGTTGTCTTATGCTAGGAGGCAATGTTGATTTTGAAAGAGTATCTAGACTCTTAATTGATGAATTCAGAGCTGGAAAGTTAGGGAGGATATCTCTTGAAAGACCAGAACAAATCTGAAATAAAAAAATTATTGAAAGCCTATAAGGAATGTGAAAGAGTAATAAGCATGTACGATTTAGATATAAGTTATGAAGTAGTAAATCTAGCAGGAATAGATGAAGTTGGTAGAGGCCCACTAGCCGGTCCAATTGTTGCTGCTGCGGTTATATTACCTATATATAATAAGAAGTACATAATGGGCCTAAATGATTCAAAAAAGCTTAGCTTTAAAAGAAGAGAAGAGCTTTCTTTGATTATTAAGGCTACGGCTATGTCCTTTAAAATTGAAGAAATTGATAATATATCCATTGATACAAAAGGACTTACCTATGCAAATCAGCAGGTTTTTAAAAACTCCTGCGATAATTTAGATATAGTTCCGGATTTAGTTTTAACTGATGGATATCCTATTAAAAATTTTCATATATTAAATAAGTATTTAATAAAAGGGGATGAAAAAAGTGCTTCAATAGCTGCGGCTTCTATAATAGCAAAGGATTATAGAGATAAACTCATGAAAAAATGGAGCCTTATATATCCTGAATATGGATTTGATCATAATGCTGGATACGGAACAAAAGAGCATATAATTGCCCTCTTAAAATATGGTCCTTCTCCAATACATAGAACTAGCTTTATTAAGGGTATAATGGGTCAATAAAAAGCATTTTCTAAATGGTTTATAGTATATTTATTTTCGCTACTATAGACTTCTATAACATCAAATCTATAATTAGCATTTATGTTATAATTATTTGCAATAAAAAATAATGCTGTTTTATATATTTTTTGTCTTTTTGTTTTTGTTACAGCTTCGCAAGGATATCCATAATTTAAATTGCTTCGTAATTTAACTTCCACAAAAATTATGGTATAAGCTTTTCTAGCTACAATATCGATTTCACCATATTTGCTCCGATATTTAGTACTAATTATGCTGTAATCAATATTTAGTAGGTATTTTTTTGCTAATTCTTCTCCAATATTTCCTAAATCATTTTTATTTTTTATCATTTTAACCTCCTGCTTCATATAATAATTATTGATGTAACTTGGCTATATAAACTTGAACTATTGTTTTCCATTTCATATAATAATACTAAGTAGATGTTAGGTAGGTGTAAATTATGATTATAATTGTAGATAATCTTAAAATAAACTATAGAATATCAGGTGTTGGCTCAGATGTTGTGCTTTTACATGGCTGGGGCTGTAGTATTAAACATTTTGAAGTTTTACATGATTATTTAGAGAAAACTTTTAGAGTTACAAGTGTTGATTTTCCTGGCTTTGGGGAAAGTGATTTTCCTTCAGAGCCTTGGAATATGGATAGGTACAGAGATTTTACCTTGAAGTTTTTTAAAGCTTTAAATATAGAAAGTCCAATTTTGTTTGGTCATTCCTTTGGAGGAAGAGTTTCTATAAAGCTTGCTGAAAAAATTCCTGTTAAAAAATTTATTTTAATAGACAGTGCTGGTATAAAGCCTAAAAGGACAATTAAATATTACTTTAAGGTATATTCTTATAAATTAGTAAAAAGGATTCTAACCGCCCCCTTTATTAAAAACTATACAAAAACTATTTTAATTAAATATAGGGGTAAGGCTGGTTCAGCAGATTACCAGGCCTTAAATGAAGTAATGAAAAAGTCCTTTGTCAACATAGTTAATGAAGATTTAACTCCACTTTTAAAAACGCTAAGTGCTCCAACTCTCTTAATTTGGGGAGAAAACGATACTATTACGCCTTGCAGTGATGGTAAGATTATGGAAGAAAAAATACCGGATGCAGGCCTTGTTATACTGAAAAATGTAGGTCACTTTTCTTACTTAGAAAAATCTAACGAATTTATTATTATTATTACCAATTTCCTTAAAAAAGATATGGAGGCAAGCGGTGTTTAATTATTTACTTATAATATTCTTAGCGATTTATTTGTTATCTCTAAGTGTTCGACTTAAAAAACAAATATATATGCTTCAATTAAATTCAAATAGGAATACCCGATATCTACATTGGTTAAAAAGAAATTTAATAAAGGTTTTCAGTTTAAAAGATCTTTTATTTATTATACCTTTTGTTGCTTTAATTTTTATAAGTAATAAGTTGTCCCTTATATTATTTATTCTGATTATATTGTTGACAATATTTTTAAATAAAAACAATGAAATCAAACAAAAGCTTGTATATACTCAAAGAATAAAAAGGCTTTTGTTCACTATAGCTTTTTTGATTTTTTTAATTTTTACTATTTTCTACTTATTAATTATTGCTACTAATTTTATTTTATTTATTATGATTTTATTTTTAATATTGATAAATCCCTATACTCTTGTCTTAATAGCTAATCTAATTAATAAACCATTAGAATATTTTATAACAGATTATTATCATAGGGATGCTAGAAAAATAATAAGTTCTATGCCTTTTTTGAAAGTTATTGGTATAACTGGTAGCTTCGGTAAAACCAGCACTAAATATATATTAAGTAAAATACTTATAAAGAAATATGATGTTCTTATGACTCCTGGCAATTATAATACTACCTTAGGTGTTATTAGAACTATCCGGCAATATTTAAAACCCACAAACAACATGTTTATTTGTGAAATGGGTGCTAAACAAAAAGGTGATATAAAAGAAATATGTGATCTTGTAAGGCCCTCTATTGGTATACTAACTTCCATTGGCGAAATGCATCTAGAAAATTTTAAAACAATGGAAAATATAATGAGTACTAAAAATGAGCTATTGATGTCACTACCTGATAGTGGTATTGGTATAATTAATATGGATAATGAATATATAAAGAAACTTCCACGTAAAAATGGAGTAAAATATATATCTTATGGCATATATTCAGATAACTTAGATTTCCTTGCAAATAATATTGTATTATCAACAAAAGGAACTTCCTTTGATATTATATATAAAGAAATTTCAACTAATTTTACTACAAAATTATTAGGTGAGCATAATATATATAATATTCTTGCCGGAGTTTGTGCAGGGGTTGAACTGGGGGTAAGCCTTGAAGCCATGGTTTTATCTATAAAAGATTTAGAGCCAATACCCCATAGATTACAACTAAAGAAAAATTCTATTGGGTTAACTATTATTGATGATGCTTATAATTCTAATCCTGTAGGTTCTAAAATGGCTCTAGAAGTGTTAAAATATATGAAGGCTTCTAAAAGGATATTACTAACCCCTGGAATGATAGAACTGGGAGAAAAGGAATATGAATTAAACAAGCAATTTGGTGTGGAAGCTGCTGGTTCCTGTGACTACGTAATTTTAGTAGGCAAAAAACAAACATTGCCAATACTCGAAGGCCTAAAAGAAGCATCCTTTAGTGAAGATTTAATATATGTTGCAGCAAACCTTCAGGAAGCATTTAAAAAGGCTTTGTCAATTGGGGATAAGGATAGTGTGATTCTACTCGAAAATGATTTGACTGATGATTATAATGAATGAGGTGTTTTAATGTTTATTAATGTAGGAGTTTTTTTTGGTGGTAGGTCTGTAGAGCATGAGGTATCTGTAATATCGGCGCTCCAGGCAATTGAACAACTAGATAAGACAAAATATAAGGTAGTACCAATTTATATAGCTAAGGATGGTCAATTTTATAATAACCCTGAGTTACTTCAGATAGAAAATTATAAGGATATAACTCTCCTTCTTTCTAAATGTAAAAAGGTTACACTTGGCAATATAGAAGGGAAGGTTGTTGTAATTAATTCGAAACTAGGGAAATTTACTAATAATATAATTGATACCATAGATATTGCTTTCCCGATTATTCATGGAACTAATGGGGAAGATGGTTCTCTTCAAGGATATTTTGAGACCCTTAATTTGCCTTACGTTGGTTGTGATATACTTTCTTCTGCAGTAGGCATGGAAAAAATATTTACTAAAGGTATATTAAAAGAGGCAAAAATTCCTGTTGTAGAATTTTCATGGTTTTATTCAAGCGAATGGGCTAAAGATAGCGACGATATTATATTAAAATTAGAAAAAAGTTTAGGTTATCCAATGATTGTTAAACCTTCAAACATAGGCTCTAGCGTTGGTATTACCAAAGTTAATAATAAGGAAGAATTAATAGACTCCGTTGACATAGCAAGAAAGTTCTCTTTTCGTATATTAGTAGAAAAAATGATCAAGAATCTAAAGGAAATTAATTGTTCTGTTCTTGGTGATTATGATGATAGCTATGCCTCAGTATGTGAGGAACCAATAACTAGCGATGATATTTTAACCTATCAGGATAAATATATTAACAGTGGTTCTAAGGGTATGGGTGGAGCCAAAAGAAGGATTCCTGCAGATATATCAGAGGAAGTTTCTTCAAAAATACAAGATTTATCAAAGGAAACCTTTAAGAGTCTAGGATGCTCTGGAGTAATAAGAATAGATTTTCTAATAGATAATGATTCGAATAAAATTTATGTTAATGAAATAAATTCAATACCTGGTTCTTTAGCTTTTTATTTATGGGAAGCAAGTGCAATGAAATATGTAACCCTACTGGATAATTTAATTCACTTAGCCTTAAAGAAAAGCAGAGAAAAAAAAGAACTTACCTTTTCCTATGACACAAACTTATTGTCTTTAAATGCTCAAGGATTAAAAGGATTAAAAAAATAGGTTGTGCCTATGTAGGCGCACAAGATAAGGTACAAGTAAAATAAAATTACTTGTACCTTATCTTTATATAAAATGTATGTATAAAATATGCCCTTATAGACAAAATTATTTATTATATTGATATAAGGAGTTATATAATGTTTGAAGATGACCTATGGTTTGCTTTTCTTAAACTATCCAATAGAAAGAAGTTAATGCTACTTGATACGCACAAAGATACAAATACTATAAGAAATTACTTGAAAGATATAAAATTTATTGAAGGCCCTATGGAGCCTACAAAAATTGATTATAACAAACTATTAGAAAATTACCTTAAAAGCAAAACAAATTTATGTATCTATGGGGATAAAAATTATCCTACTAGCTTACTAGAGTTTGAAGATTCTCCAAGTTTCTTATATTATAAGGGTGATATTTCAAAAATAAATTTATATAAGAATGTAGCAATAATTGGAGCTAGGAATTCTACCATCTATGGCAAAAGTGTAACAAGACTCATAGCTAAAGAATTAGTTAAACAAAATATTAATATAATAAGCGGGCTTGCCAGAGGTATTGATACTATAGCACATGAAACTGCTTGTGATTCAAATGGGTATACTTGTGCAGTACTAGGCTGTGGAATAGATATAATATACCCAAAGGAAAATTGGAGGCTCTATGATTTAATCGGACAGAGAGGTTTGATTCTATCTGAATTCCTCCCAGGTACTATGCCACTCGCTTACAATTTCCCACAAAGAAATAGGATAATTAGTGGACTTAGTAGTCTTATTGTTGTAACAGAAGCAGGAGAAAAAAGTGGTACCTTGAACACTGTGGATTCTGCACTAAAACAAAATAAGGAGGTTTATGTGGTGCCTGGTTCTATATTAAATAAGGAAAGTCTTGGAACAAATAGGCTTATAAGAGATGGTGCAGGAGTTATTACAGATATAGATGATTTACTATTTAAATTAGGATCAAATATACCTAGTAAAAATAAGGAAACTGTATTGCTTGATGAAAAAGAAAATAACTTAATATCACTAATATCCTATAATCCAATACATATTGATGAATTAAAAAGAATAACTAATATTGACATTAAACATTTATATGGGGTATTATTTGAATTGCAACTTAAAAAAGAAGTAATTTGCTTGTCCGGAAATTATTATGTAAAAAGTTAATTTATTAATTAATATAAATTGGAGGGGATATGATGGGTGATAAACTTGTGATTGTAGAATCACCAGCAAAGGCTAAGACTATTAAAAGTTATCTTGGTCCTACCTACAAAGTAGAAGCATCTATGGGTCATGTAAGAGATTTACCTAAGAGTCAACTTGGGGTTGATATAGAAAATAATTATCAGCCTAAATATATAACCATAAGAGGTAAGGGAGATTTGCTTGATAAGTTACGAAAGGCAGCTAAAAAATGTGATAAAGTTTATTTGGCTACTGACCCTGATAGAGAAGGGGAAGCAATCTCTTGGCATTTGGCTAAAGTATTAAATTTAAATGAAGATGATCTATGCAGAATTGAATTCAATGAAATCACAAAAAATGCGGTAAAAACTGCTATTAAAAACCCAAGGAAAATTAATAGTGGTACCGTTGATGCACAGCAAGCTAGGAGAATACTAGATAGGCTGGTAGGCTATGAAATTAGCCCAATTCTATGGAAAAAGGTTAAGTGGGGGCTTAGTGCTGGTCGAGTCCAATCAGTAGCGCTTAAGATCATTTGTGACAGAGAACATGAAATAAATGCCTTTGTAGAAAAAGAATATTGGAGTATAGAGGCTTCTCTTCTGAAAAGCAATACTATTAAGCCTTTTATTGTAAAGTTAAGTTCTTACAAGGGTAAAAAAGTTGAAATTGCGTCTTGTGAAGATAATGATAAAATAATAAATAAATTAAAGGCAGGAAAATTTGTAGTCAATCAAGTGAAGGCTTCTGTAAAAACAAAGAATCCCCTTCCTCCTTTTACTACAAGTACCTTGCAACAGGATGCAAATAAAAAAATAAACTATTCTACAAAGAGAACTATGTCTATAGCTCAGCAGCTATATGAAGGAATAGATATAACTGGCCACGGCAGCATAGGCTTAATAACCTATATGAGAACAGACTCAGTTAGAATTTCGTCAGAAGCACAGGATATAACGAAGAAATATATAAGCGATACTTTCGGATCTGAGTATATTCCGGAGACTACAAGGATATTTAAAAGTAAGAAAAACATTCAAGATGCTCATGAAGCTATAAGACCAACCTATATAGAGTTAAGTCCAGCTTCAATAAAGACGAGTTTAAAGGATGAACAATATAAACTTTACTCTCTTATATGGAATAGGTATATGGCTAGTCAGATGGCCTCATGTATACTGAATACAAAATCCGTAGAAGTAATTAATGGAGATTATTCTTTAAAGGCTAATGGTTCTTCTGTAAAATTCGATGGGTTTATGAAAGTATATGATTATAATTTAGAAGGGGAAGAAGAAAACATACATTTTCCTGAGGTTAAAGCTTTAGAAGAGTTAACTTCTAGCGGCGTTATAGGTAAACAACATTTCACTCAACCTCCTTCAAGATTTACAGAAGCATTACTAGTTAAGACACTAGAAGAAAATGGAATAGGGAGACCAAGTACCTATTCACCAACAATATCTACAATCATAGATAGAAAGTATGTGGAAAGAGAAAAGAAATTCTTGAATCCCACAGAACTTGGTGAAATAATAAATAATATTGTATGTGATTATTTCAAAGATATTGTGGATATAGAATTCACTGCATCAATGGAAAATAGGTTAGATGATATAGAAGCAGGAAAAGAAGGCTGGAATAAAGTAATAGATGACTTTTTCAAACCTTTTAAAATTGAATTAGATTTTGCGGAAAAAGAGATTGCTAAGATAACTATTGAAGATAAAGTATCAGATGTCCTTTGTGATAAATGCGGCAAGAATATGGTAATAAAACACGGAAGGTTTGGAGATTTCTTAGCCTGTCCTGGTTATCCTGATTGCAAAAATACAAAGCAAATGAATGAAGAAATTAATGCCCCCTGTCCTAAATGTGGTAATAAGGTGTTCTTAAAAAGAAGCAAGAAGGGTAATAAATTTTATGGTTGTAGCAGTTATCCTAATTGTGATTTTGTTAGTTGGTTTGAACCTACAGAAGAGAAATGCCCTGAGTGTAGTACATTTATGGTTAAAAGATTTAGCAAAACTAAAGGGGATTTTTCAGAGTGTTCAAACAAGGAATGTAAATTTAAAATTTACAAGAGCAAAGATGAGGAGAAATAGGAATAGTAAACAATAGTAAATTATATATATTTTTATGTTGAAAAATGCAATTTCCTGTGATATCATAATATAAGTTATTTTAAACTATTCTAAATATTTTGAATACTTATTTATGGGGGAGGAATATAAATGACATCCTTGCTTACTAAAACTAGAATGCTCAATAAAATTTTACAAAAGTCAGGAACTGATCCAGTGGTTTTTGATGATATATGTAAATTATTAGGTGAGGTTTTAGATTGTAATATATATTTATTAAGCCGAAAAGGAAAGATTTTAGGTTATAATCTTTTCGTAGGCTTTAACTGTGATATTGTTAGCTCTAAAATAATGAGTGAATTGAGGTTTACAGACACTTATAATAGTAAACTTATGAATATACATGAAACTGTTTCAAATATTGTTAATGGAAATTTTTGTGTGTTTGATGAAAAGACAACCTGCAAGATTGAAAATAAACTTACTACGATAGTTCCTATAATTGGAAATAGAGAAAGATTAGGAACTCTTATCCTGTCTAGGTTTGATAATCCGTTTAATGATGATGATTTAATAATTGCAGAATATAGTTCTACAGTTGTTTGTCTTGAAATTTTAAGAGCTAGAAATATTTTAGTGGAAGAAGATATTAGGAAAAAGGCTGTTGTTCAATTAGCTATAGGAACTTTATCCTATTCAGAGCTTGAGGCTGTTGAGCATATATTCAAAGAATTAGATGGAAATGAAGGATTACTTGTTGCTTCTAAGATCGCGGATAAAGTTGGAATAACTCGTTCAGTTATAGTTAACGCACTTCGTAAATTTGAAAGTGCAGGGGTAATAGAATCAAGGTCCTTAGGTATGAAAGGAACTCATATAAAAATATTAAATGACAAATTATTTGATGAGCTTAAAAAGATGAGATAATTTTTGTTGAACTATTAAAAACCTTATGCTATACTGTTTAAGGGTAAAATTCACACATCATCCAATTTGTAAGAGGGTTCCTAAAGGACTCTTATGGATATGAAGATGATGGAGGTAAAAAACCAGGAGGTATTAAAATGTCAGTTATATCTATGAAACAATTATTAGAAGCAGGTGTTCATTTTGGACATCAAACAAGAAGATGGAATCCTAAAATGGCAACTTATATTTTTACAGAAAGAAATGGTATATATATCATTGATCTTCAAAAGACTGTAAAAAAGATTGAGGATGCTTATGATTTCATTAAAAGTGTATCTGTTGAAGGAAAAGATGTTCTTTTTGTTGGAACAAAAAAACAAGCTCAAGAAGCTATTAAAGAAGAAGCTATTAGATCAGGTATGTATTTTGTTAATAGCAGATGGCTTGGTGGAATGCTAACAAACTTCAAAACGATTAAAACAAGAATTCAGAAATTAGAAGCTTTAGAAAAGATGGAAGAGGATGGTACTTTTGATGTCCTTCCTAAAAAAGAAGTTACTAATTTAAGAGCTGAAAAGGAAAAACTTGAAAGAAACCTTGGTGGTATTAAGAATATGGATGGCCACAATATTGGTGCAATTTTTATTGTTGATCCAAGAAAAGAAAAGAATGCTATTCTTGAAGCAAAAATATTAGGAATACCTGTTGTTGCAATAGTTGATACAAATTGTGACCCAGATGAAGTTGATTATGTTATTCCTGGAAATGATGATGCTATAAGAGCTGTAAAGTTAATAACAGCTAAAATGGCAGATGCAATAATTGAAGGAAGACAAGGCGAACAATTAGCTGAGTAGATTAAATAGTATAATTATTTAGGGTAAGTGATTTATTTTTCATTTACCTTTTAGTCTGATATTTATTGGAGGTATATGTATGATTACGGCTCAAGTAGTTAAAGAATTAAGAGAAAGAACCGGTGCCGGAATGATGGATTGTAAAAAGGCACTAACTGAAACTGATGGTGATGTTGAAAAAGCTATAGAAGTATTAAGGGAAAGAGGCTTGGCGGCTGCAGCAAAGAAATCTGGTAGAGTTGCGTCTGAAGGTTTAGTTGAAACTTATTTATCTGAGGATAAGAAAAGTGGAGCTATAGTGGAAGTAAACTGTGAAACAGACTTTGTTTCTGCAAACGAAGGATTCTTAGCTTTAGTTAAGAATGTAGCTAAAAAAGCTGAGGCTACAAATGCTACAGAAATAGAAGCTTTTACAAATGAAAAGTATAATGAAACTGATGGCACAATTAAAGATGCGGTTACAGCTTTAATTGCAAAATTAGGTGAAAATATGTCCGTTAGAAGATTTAAAAAATTTACAGCTCCAAAGGGAGTGGTTGAAAGCTATATTCATGGTGGCGGCAGAATAGCTGTACTTATAGCTTTAAATTGTGAAAAAGAAAGTGATGAGTTAGCAGGAATTGCTAAGGATCTTGCAATGCAAGTAGCTGCTGCAAACCCATTATTTTTAGACAGGACTCAGGTTGATGTGGAAGAATTAGATAAAGAAAGACAAATATACAAGGTTCAAGCAATGAATGAAGGGAAACCTGAAAATATAGCTGAAAAAATGGTTGAAGGTAGAATACAAAAATACTTAAAGGAAACATGCCTTCTCGAACAGGTTTGGATTCGTAATTCAGATTATACAATTACTAAATATCTTAATGAAAAGTCAAAAGAAATTGGGGCTGAAATCAAAGTTGCTAGCTTTGTAAGATTTGAAAAAGGTGAAGGAATAGAAAAGAAAGAAGAGAATTTTGCTGAAGAAGTACAAAGGCAAATGGAGCAATCTAAATAAGATTAGCCTAAAAGGTTGATCTTCCTAAAGTTGAATTTAGTGGATTAACTTAAAAAAGAGAACACGCGGTGTTCTCTTTTTTAAAAGCATTATTTATCATGGTTTACTTAAAAAGCAATAACATTGCTTTTTAAGTTACTATATATACAAAAATTACTATTTGGAGGTATAATATTCATGGATACACCTAAATATAAGAGAATTATTCTTAAAATTTCAGGAGAAGCATTGGCTGGGGAAAAAGGTTATGGTATAGATTCTTCAGTTTGCACAAGAATATCTGAGGAAATAAAAGAATTAGTGGATATGGGAATAGAAATTGGAACTGTAGTTGGTGGTGGAAACATATGGCGTGGTAGAAGTGGAAAAGGAATGGATAGGACCACTGCAGATTATATGGGAATGTTAGCTACTTGCATTAATGCATTAGCGCTACAGGATTTCTTAGAAAATTTAGGTGTGAATACCAGAGTACAAACTGCAATCGAGATGAAACAAATAGCAGAGCCTTTCATAAGGCGTAGAGCTATGAGACATCTTGAAAAAGGAAGAGTTGTAATCTTTGCTGCAGGAACAGGTAATCCATATTTCTCCACAGATACAACAGCTGCCCTTAGAGCCGCTGAAATAGAGGCTGAGGTAATTTTGCTTGCAAAAAAAGTTGATGGAGTTTACGATAAGGACCCTCATATATTTCAGGATGCAATAAAATACAATAGTTTGACTTATATGCAGGTTTTGGCTAATGGTCTACAAGTAATGGATTCCACTGCAACCTCACTTTGCATGGATAATAATATTCCAATTGTTGTTTTTGGTCTTGATGCTCCTGGAAATATAAAGAAAGTAATTTTAGGTGAAAATATTGGAACAATAGTATCCAATTAATTAGGAGGTTATTTATGTTAAAGGAAATCATTCATTTAGCAGATGAAAAAATGAGTAAAAGCATAGTCGTTTTGAAAAAGGACTACGCATCAATGAAGGCTGGGAGAGCAACTCCTAACATGCTAGATCGGATAGAAGTAGACTACTATAATAGTATGACCCCTATTAATCAATTGGCAAATGTAAGTATTCCTGAGTCAAGAATTATAATGATTCAACCCTGGGATAAAACTTCTCTTAAGAATATTGAAAAGGCCATACTCAAATCTGATTTGGGAATAAATCCATCAAATGATGGTGTTTCAATCCGTTTAGTTGTACCAGAACTTACTGAAGAAACGAGAAGAAACATAGTAAAAGTAGTAAAGAAAACTGGTGAAGAACTAAAAATAGCTATCCGTTCTATAAGGCGCGATAGCAATGAAAAAATAAAAGCATTAAAAAAAGAAAATGATTATTCTGAAGACGATATAAAAAAAGCTGAAGAAAAGATTCAGAAGGAAACAGACAATTATATAAGAGAGATAGATAGAATGATAGAAATAAAGGAAAATGAAATAATGTCTATATAGTATGGGCCAAGCTAATGAAGAAACTTGGGTTATATGGCTGTTCTATCATAGTCACTTAAAACTAAATATTTTTTAAAAATCACAAATATAAAGTGGTGAAAAAATGTTTCATTTATCGAGGAAAAAAAGTTTGAATGTTGAACGAGATATTGATTTAGAAAATATACCAAGTCATATTGCCATTATAATGGACGGTAATGGACGATGGGCAAAAGCAAAAAAACTTCCAAGAAGCTTTGGGCATAAGGCTGGGGTAGAAGCTATAAGAAATGTAGTGAAGGAATGTAATAATCTTGGAGTTAAATATCTAACTTTATATGCTTTTTCAACAGAAAATTGGGTTAGGCCTGCAGAGGAAGTTAACACCCTGATGAAGCTTCTTATTGAATATTTAAAAAATGAACTTAAGGAACTTGATGAAAGTGGTGTGGTTATAAATTCATTAGGAGATATTTCTAAATTACCACTTCTTTGTCAGGAAGAATTAAGAAAAGCTCAGGATAAAACAAAATTAAACACTAAGCTTAATTTAAACTTAGCTTTAAATTACGGAGGACGAGATGACATTTTAAGGGCTATGAAGAAGATAGGTAATGATCTATTAAATCATAATATAAAGCTTAAGGATCTATCAGAAAGCCTAATTACTGGCTATTTAGATACAAAAGGGATTCCTGATCCAGATATAATTATAAGACCTAGTGGTGAACAAAGATTAAGCAATTTTCTACTATGGCAAGCTGCTTATTCAGAATTATGGTTTTCAGATATATATTGGCCAGACTTTAATAAGAAAGTATTGCATAAAGCCATATATGATTACCAAAATAGAGAACGTCGCTATGGTGGAATTAAATAGAGGTGATTTAGTGTATAAAAGATATATAGGTGTACTATTTTTGATACCTTTTCTAATATTAATACTCCTAGGTAATATACCTTTAGTGCTTGGAATATTAATGGTATCTTTGCTGGCTCTTAAAGAATTTTATAGTGCAATTAAACTTAAAAACTATAAGCCTTACGATTATATTGGGTATACAATGAGTGTAATTTATTATATACTTATTGCCTTGAAGATAAAAAGTGAATTTACTATATTCATTATTTTATTATTTATTATAATTCAATTCGCACTACTTATAACTAGTCAAGAGCATAACTTTATTGATATTTTGCTTACAGTATTTGGGTTTTTATATATTTCCATACCCTTTAGTTTTATTGTATTAATTAGCTTTAAGGCTAATGGTAGATATTTGTTTTGGCTAATATTTATTTCTGCCTGGTCCACAGATACTTTTGCCTATTATATAGGTAAGAATTTTGGAAAGCATAAACTATTACCCTTAGTTAGCGCCAAAAAAACTATTGAAGGTTCTATTGCTGGGATTTTAGGTAGTATTATTTTATGTAGTACTTATGGAATAATTTTAAATACATATATATTAAAGTTTCCCTACCCAATATATAATTTTTTAATTATAGGTGTTATTGGTGGTATTGTATGTCAAATTGGTGATTTAGCAGCCTCCTCAATAAAAAGATACGTTAATATAAAAGACTATAGTAATATAATTCCTGGTCATGGAGGTATTTTAGATAGATTTGATAGCATACTTTTTGCATCAGTAATAGTATATTATTATATAGTATTTTTTATGGTGTGATAAATTTGAATAAATTTTATTATAAAGTTTTTGAATGTGTTGGTGTTTTATTGTTTTTTGTTATATTAACATTTGCTATTAGCAACTATTTCAAACCTTTTATAATAATTTTTTTCTTTTTTATATTAACTAAACCCATATTTAATATTTTAACCCTTAACTTTAAAATAAATAGTAAGATCGCTG
>Ga0209125_1001068_pt1 | contig 28628 bp, 41 predicted proteins | sample BarGraIncub1131A_FD_184503 | JGI IMG/M metagenome (GOLD analysis project Ga0209125, IMG submission 184503) | Arctic peat soil microbial communities from Barrow, Alaska - Barrow Graham LP Incubations 11-31A (SPAdes) (version 2) | ecosystem: Environmental > Terrestrial > Soil > Wetlands > Peat... | reverse complement strand
GTAGGGGATGAAATTACAGTTAATGACTTTTCAGTTGATGATGTTATTGATGTGACCGGAACAAGCATCGGCAAGGGATTTCAGGGCGTAATAAAACGCTGGAACTTCAAGGGTGGTCGTGCATCCCATGGATCGCGCTTTCATAGAGCGCCCGGCTCCATCGGTGCATCTGCAACACCGTCGCGTGTTTTTAAAAATAAAAAGATGCCTGGCCAGATGGGTAACGTTAAAGTTACCGTACAGCGACTTAAAATTGTACGTGTTGATGCAGCTGATAATCTTCTCTTGATAAAGGGTGCTGTGCCTGGACACAAGAATTCAATTATTATGATCAAAAAGAGTGTTAAAGCTTAGTACTTCGGGAGTTTGTGTATGCCTTCAATAGCAGTTTATAATATGAACAAACAACAGGTCGGTGAAGTTCAACTGTCCGATGATGTGTTTGATGTTGAAGTAAGAGAAAGTCTTATACACCAGGCGCTCCGGATTCAGCTCGCTAATCGGAGAGCCGGTACTGTTGCAGTCAAAAACCGGTCTGCTGTACGTGGCGGTGGTAAAAAACCATTCAAACAGAAGGGTACTGGTAATGCACGTCAGGGTTGTAGTCGTGCGCCGCAATATCCTGGCGGTGGCGTGGCTTTTGGTCCACAACCTAAAACATACAATCTTAGTATGAATAAGAAAGCCAGGTGTGCTGCCCTCTGTTCAGTTCTGACGTATAAACTGCAGACTAACAACATAACTGTTCTGGATAAAATAGAATTTGATAAAATTTCAACTAAAGATTTTATTAGCTTTCTGAATACATTTGATCTCAGTAAATCACTGATTGTAACGGATGATTTTAATAACAATCTGATCTTATCAGCTCGTAATGTGCCGCACATAAAAATGTTAAAGCATGATGGCCTAAATGTTCATGACATGCTTAAATACAAGCATATTATTTTTACTCAGGGCTCTGTACAATCAACCGAAGGAGTATTGCAAAAATGAATATTTACTCCGTAATTAAAAAGCCGCATGTTACAGAAAAAACTTCTTTAAGCTCTGATTCAAACAACACTGTTGCGATAGTCGTTGATAAAGCAGCAAATAAGATTGAGATTAAACAGGCTGTCGAGAATTTGTTCAAAGTCAAGGTGTCTGGTGTACGTACAGTAACCGTGGCCGGCAAGGTAAAACGTTCTGGCAAAACTTTTGGCAAACGTTCCAACTGGAAAAAAGCTTATGTTACGCTCCAGGAAGGGCAATCAATAGATTTCTTTGAAGTCTAACTAATACGTTTGGGGTTCACAATGGCAATCAAAAGCTATAATCCAACTTCGGCTGGACGCAGACATCAAACATGCTCGGCGTTCACTGAAATTACTAAAACTACTCCTGAAAAGTCCTTGCTCGTATCTCTTAAAAAAAGTGGTGGCAGGAATTCCAATGGTCGCATAACTTCTCGTCATCAAGGTGGCGGTCACAAACAGAAATATCGTATTATTGATTTCCGTCGTGATAAACGCAGCATACCTGCTACAGTTGCCAGTATAGAATATGATCCGAATCGTAGCGCCCGTATCGCGCTCCTGAACTATGCGGATGGTGAAAAACGCTATATTCTTGCTCCACTAGATTTAAAAGTTGGCGATGTTATTATTAGTGGTCCAGAGGCAGATATCAAACCAGGTAATTCGTTGCCGTTGCGTTCGATTCCTCTTGGTACTATTATTCATAATATAGAGCTAAAGATCGGTAAAGGCGCCCAGTTGGCCAGAAGTGCCGGTACATTTGCTCAACTTATGTCTAAAGAAGGCAAATATTCCCAGGTCAAACTTCCTTCAGGTGAAGTTCGTTTGGTCCTTCAGGATTGCTACGCAACGATCGGGCAAGTTGGGAATACTGATCATGAGAATATAAATATCGGTAAGGCCGGTCGCTCACGCTGGCTTGGCCGACGTCCTAAAGTGCGAGGCGTTGCCATGAACCCTGTTGACCATCCGCATGGTGGTGGTGAGGGTCGTACTTCAGGTGGACGTCATCCTGTAACACCATGGGGTATTCCAACCAAGGGATATAAGACTCGTACTAACAAGACTTCAGATCGCTTTATAGTCAAAAAACGTAGTAAATAATTCGTTGAGAGGCTGAATAATATGGCACGTTCGATAAAAAAAGGTCCATTTATTGATGACCACCTGAACAAAAAAGTTCTGGCTGAAGGTCCTAATTCCAAAAAAATTATTAAGACCTGGTCACGCCGTTCAACGATCAGCCCAGATTTTATTGGGTGTAGTTTTGCGGTTCACAACGGTAAAAAATTCATTCCTGTTTTTGTTACTGAAAACATGGTCGGCCATAAAATGGGTGAATTCGCTCCAACTAGAACATTTCACGGTCATGCCGCTGATAAAAAGAGTAAAGTCAAGAAGTAGTAAGGGAGCTTATAATGGAATCCAACGCTAAACTCTCATCTGTACGCCTTTCACCACGCAAAACTCGTCTTGTCGTAGACCTTGTTCGTGGTAAGGGTATTCAAGATGCACTGAATATCTTGCAGTTTATGCCCCAGCCATCTGCCAAGCTTGTATCTAAGCTTCTTAAGTCTGCTGTTGCAAATGCAGAGCAAAAAGGCGTGTCTGATGTAGATCGCTTGATCGTTAAAACAATTTATGTTGATGGTGGTGCTGCACTTAAACGTTTTGTTCCTCGTGCAATGGGGCGTGCCAGCAAGATACGTAAGCCTACTAGTCATATTGCTGTAACCCTTTCAGACTCGAAATAGTTTTATTACGTGGAGGTGTAGGTTGGGACAAAAAATTAATCCGATTGGCTTCAGGCTCGGTATTACAAAAACATGGGATTCGAAATGGTACGCTGAAGCAGATTATGCAAAGTTGCTGCATGAAGATCTCGCAATTCGTAAATTTCTAAAAAAGCGCTTATACAGTTCTGGTGTTTCCAAGATTGAAATTGAGCGTGCTGCTAATAAGTGTAAAATAAATATCTTTACTGCAAGACCTGGTCTTATCATCGGTAAGAAGGGGTCGGAAGTCGAAACGATAAAAAAAGAGCTCGCTCTAATTTCGGCTAAAGAGATCTTTATAACGATAAACGAAGTTCGTAAGCCTGAGTTAGACGCTCAGTTAGTTGCTGAAAACGTTGCACTGCAACTAGAACGTCGAATTGCATTTAGAAGGGCCATGAAGAAAAGTGTTACTTCGACGCTTAAGTTCGGTGCGAAGGGTATTCGTATCACCTGCTCTGGTCGTTTGGGTGGCGCTGAAATGTCTCGTACAGAGTGGTATCGTGAGGGTCGCGTACCGTTGCATACTTTACGGGCAGATATCGATTACGGTTTCGCCGAAGCCAAGACTACATATGGTCTTATTGGTATCAAGGTGTTGATTTTCAAGGGCGAAATTCTGCCTGGTAAGTAAGTTTTTTATATTGCACAATAGGAGCACGTATCGATGTTAATGCCGAAACGGGTAAAACATAGAAAACAGATGAAGGGCCGTATGTCCGGTAAGCCCTGTAGAGGTATTGAACTCTCTTTCGGCGAGTATGGCCTGCAGGCAACCGAGTGCGGCTGGCTTGATTCGCGCCAGATTGAAGCGGCTCGTATCGCCATGACCCGATATATTAAGAGGGGTGGTAAAATATGGATTCGTATTTTTCCCGATAAGCCACTTACCGCTAAACCAGCTGAAACCAGGATGGGTAAAGGAAAAGGCTCCCCTGATTCGTGGGTTTGTGTTATAAAGCCTGGTATGGTTTTGTATGAAATGGAAGGCGTGACAGAAGAGATTGCACGTGAGGCTCTCCGGCTTGCTGCCCATAAACTGCCCCTTTCTACCAAGTTTATTTCCAGGGGGGATGTCAATGAAGCCTAATGACCTTAGAAAAATATCAGCTGAAGAACTGGTAAAAAAGCAGACTGAATCAACTCAGGAACTCTTTAACCTCAAGTTTCAGCTTCATACCGGCAGACTTGAGAATACTTCCAAGCTGAAGAGCCTTCGTAAGAATATTGCCAGAATTAATACCATTCTCACCGAAAGTAAGGCAGGGGGAGTATCGAAATGAGTGAACGCGGTCACAGAAAAACTCAGGTAGGTGTTGTTGTGAGCGATAAGATGGAAAAGACTGTTGTTGTAAAAGTCGACCGTCTTGTTAAACACAGTGTCTACAGCAAATATATCAAGCGTAGCGTAAAATATAAGGTTCACGACGAACTTAACAGTTCAAAGGTAGGGGATCGTGTACAGATTGTTGAATGCCGCCCTTTGAGTAAGGATAAGCGCTGGAGCCTTAAGCAGATAATTGAAAGTATCTCTTAGTATAGGGAGTAACATCTAATGATTCAAATGCAGACAGTACTGGATGTAGCCGACAACTCTGGTGCAAAGAAGTTATTTTGTATTAAAGTGCTTGGTGGCTCTAAAAGAAAATATGCAAGTGTTGGTGATATTATAGTTGCATCTGTTCGTGAAGCTCTGCCGAATTCAAAGGTTAAAAAGGGCGATGTTGTCAAGGCTGTTGTTGTCAGGACAGCTAAAGCTTTAGGTCGCCCTGACGGATCTTATATCCGTTTTGATGACAATTCAGGTGTTGTCATCAACAATGCTAAGGAGCCGGTTGGTACTCGTATCTTCGGTCCGGTAGCCAGAGAATTGCGTGCTAAAAAGTTTATGAAGATTATTTCTCTTGCACCGGAAGTACTATAAAAATATCGGAGAATGAAGATGCAAGTCACTAAACCTCATGTTAATAAGGGCGATACCGTAATGGTAATAGCCGGTAAGGAAAAAAGCAAAACTGGCAAGATTCTTCAGTTGCTGCCTAAAAAGAATGGCGTAATTGTTGAGGGTCTTAATTTAGTTAAGCGCCATGTAAAAGCTAAAGGGAATGAAGCTGGTGAAATTAAGGAGAAAGAAGCACGTATTCATATCTCCAATGTTATGCCATATTGCTCAAAGTGTTCCAAAGCTGTTAGGACTAGTAAGAAACTTTTAGAAAATGGCGAAAAACAACGTGTCTGTGTGAAGTGTGGCACAACGCTTTAGAATTACTTTGGAGGAATTTATACAATGTCTCGTTTAAAAGATATATATTCATCAGAAATCGTTCCCAAGCTTCGCAATGACTTTAATTACAAGTCTTGTATGCAAGTACCTCAAATTAAGAAAATTGTAGTTAACATGGGTTTGGGTGAAGCAATTCAGAACGTGAAGATACTCGATTCTGCAACTACAGAGCTTGGTTTAATCACGGGTCAAAAAAGTGTGATTACTAAAGCAAAGAAATCAATTGCTACATTTAAGCTTCGTGAAGGTATGCCCATCGGTTGTATGGTTACTCTTCGTCGAGATCGTATGTACGAGTTTCTTGATCGTTTGATTAATGTATCACTTGCCAGGGTTCGTGACTTTAAGGGAATATCTGGCAAAGCCTTTGATGGCAAGGGTAATTATACTCTTGGTGTCAAAGATCAGCTTATCTTCCCTGAAATCAGCTATGATTCAGTTGATAAAATAAAGGGAATGAATATTACGATTGTAACAAGTGCTAAAACAGACGAAGAAGGCAAAGCACTTCTCAAGTACCTGGGCATGCCGTTCAGGAACTAAGATATCTGGAGGATTCTGTGGCAAAAGTATCAATGATTATTAAGTCTCAACGTGCACCTAAGTTCAAGGTTCGGCAGCACAATCGTTGTCCGGTCTGCGGTCGTCCAAAAGCGTTTTATCGTAAGTTCGAGATGTGCAGGATTTGTCTGCGCAAGTATGCCTCGTCTGGCCAGATTCCCGGCGTGATAAAATCGAGCTGGTAACTAAAAGCCACATATAGATAAAGAGACAGGAGCACATTCACGATGTCCATGACAGACCCAATTGCTGACATGCTTACCAGAATCAGAAATGCAAACATGGTAAAGCACCAGAAAGTTGACATTCCTTCATCCAATATGAAAGTCAGTATTGCTAATGTGTTAAAGCAAGAAGGCTTTATTAAAAATTATAAGGTTATTTCTGATAATCTTCAGGGTGTTTTACGTGTCTACTTGAAGTATATTGACGAGAAAGATAGCGTTATAAATGAGATCAAACGTATCAGTAAGCCTGGTGGTAGAGTTTATGTCAAGTCTGATGATATTCCGTTGGTGAAGAGCGGACTTGGAATTGCGATTCTGTCGACATCGAAGGGTATCATTACTGATAATGTTGCTCGTAAATCCGGTGTTGGTGGCGAGCTGATCTGCTCTGTCTGGTAATAATAGCGACAAGGAGTACTTTTAGATGTCTAGAATAGGTAAATTGCCAATTGAGATACCAAAGAGTGTAACAATCTCTTTCACTGATCCAGTACTGTCAGTTAAAGGTCCGAACGGGTCTTTAACACGACAGATTATGTCTGTAGTTTCACTTGATATTCGTGATACAGCTATCGAGGTAACTCGGCGTGATGATTCGACAGCTGCACGTGCTGCACACGGTCTTACGCGGACTTTGATCAATAACATGGTTGTTGGTGTTACCAAGGGTTTCCAGAGAGATCTTGAGATCAACGGGGTAGGCTATCGTGCCGAAGTTAAAGGTAAGGATCTTGTTCTTGCTCTTGGCTATTCTCACCCTGTTAATTTTCCCATACCTGTCGGAATATCCATTGATGTGGAAAAAATGACCAAACTCTCTGTCAAAGGATTTGACAAGGAGCTGGTCGGCCAGACCGCTGCAAAGATTAGATCGTTCCGTAGCCCCGAGCCTTACAAGGGCAAAGGGATTAAATATGCTGACGAGACTATACTAAGAAAAGCTGGTAAGACCGGCAAGAAATAGTCTTTATAAGGAGATATTGTGGCTAAGACAGCTATTAAGACAATTACTCGGCTCAAACGTCAAGTTAGAGTTAGAAAAAAAATACGTGGCACAACCGAACGTCCACGCCTTAATGTATTTAAGAGTGCGCGTCATATTTATGCGCAATTAATTGATGACACTACTGGTACGACTCTTGTCGCCGCGTCAACGCTTTCTGATGCTGCGCAGGATCTTTCTAACACCGGTAATATTACTGCAGCAACACTTGTAGGCAAGGAAGTCGCCAGACTCGCTATTTCTAAAGGTGTTTCTACTGTAGTTTTTGACCGCAATGGTTTTCTCTATCACGGCAGGATCAAAGCGCTCGCTGATTCAGCCCGCGAATCCGGGCTGAATTTTTAAGCGTACGGGAGGTTTTCTTTGAGTAGGATTAATCCAGCAGAACTGAATCTTAATGACAGAGTAGTTCATATCAGCCGTGTTGCCAAGGTTGTTAAAGGTGGCCGACGTTTTAGCTTTTCCGCATTAATAGTTGTTGGTGACGGCAACGGTTATGTCGGTTACGGTCTTGGTAAAGCAAATGAGGTTCCTGAGGCAATCAGGAAGGGCGTTGAACAGGCAAAAAAGAATCTTATTAAAGTCCCTGTAAATTCAAATCAGACTATTCCATTTGAAATTGAGGGTAAATTCGGGGCTGGTCGTCTCCTCATGAAACCTGCTTCTGCTGGTACCGGTGTTATAGCTGGTGGCGCAGCACGCGCAATCTTTGAAGCAGCAGGCATTAATAATATTCTCTCAAAATGCTTAGGCTCTAATAATCCTCACAACGTTATAAAAGCTGCTTTTCAAGGCCTTCAACGTCTTAAGACCCCAGAAGAAATTGCAGCGCGTCGTGGTATTACTGAATAATATTTATTATGCGGGGAACTAATTATGAGCAGCTTGCTTAAGATAACACTCACAAAAAGTACTATATGCACTCCTAAAAAGCATCGTGCTGTAGTCGCAGGCCTAGGGCTGTCCAAAATTAATCAGACGGTCCAGCGTCAAGACTGCCCACAAATCAGGGGTATGATCAATAAGGTTGGTCATCTATTGACCGTTGAATAGATAAAGGGGTTGACTTTCATGGAACTTAATAATCTGAGACCTTCTGTCGGGTCAACAAAAAAAAGAAAACGTATCGGTCGCGGTACTGGATCAGGTCACGGAAAAACTGCAACAAAAGGTCATAAAGGTCAGAAGGCGCGTTCAGGTGGAAGTATAAAAGCCGGCTTTGAAGGTGGCCAGATGCCTTTACAGCGTCGCTTGCCAAAGCGTGGATTCACACCGCTTGATCGTGTTGTGTTTTCTCTGGTAAACATCAGCCAACTGGATGTCTTTGAATCCGGTTCTGTTATTGATGCCCCTTCTCTTATATCCAAAGGTCTGATTAAATCTGATCGCTTTGCAGTTAAAATTCTTGGTAATGGTGACATTACTAAGTCTTTAAAGATTGTGGCGAATAAATTCAGTCAGTCTGCAAAGGATAAAATTACCGCTGCTGGTGGTAGTTTTGAGGAGATTGCATAGTGTTTGAAGCTCTCCAGAATATATTCAAGATACCCGAGTTGAAGAAGCGTGTTTTATTTTCTTTGGGAATGCTTGCTGTATATCGAGTTGGTTGTCATATACCAACTCCTGGAATAGATAGAATTGCGTTAGCCCACTTTTTTAAACAATCTCAAGGGACGTTACTGGGCCTTTTTGATATGTTTTCAGGTGGTGCTTTGGAACGATTAACTGTCTTTGCTCTCGGCATTATGCCGTATATTTCATCTTCAATTATTTTTCAGCTTCTCACCGTAGTCGTTCCTGCAATTGAGAAACTGTCCAAAGAGGGTGAAGCGGGCCGTAAAAAAATTATTCAATATACCCGCTATGGTACAGTCGTTTTAAGTGTTGTACAGGGTTTAGGCGTGGCTGTTGGTCTTGAGAGCATGCGCGGACCTGCTGGTGAGTTGGTTGTTCCGAGCCCAGGATGGGCTTTTAGGATTTTAACCGTGATAACTCTGACTGCCGGTACCGCCTTTGTCATGTGGCTTGGTGAGCAAATGTCTGAAAAAGGCATCGGTAATGGCATCTCGCTAATCATTTTTGCTGGGATAGTTGTTAATATCCCCAAAGCGCTTTACAATACAGCAAAACTTGTTAACGCCGGTCAGCTTTCCCTTTTTATACTGATTCTCGTACTGGCGATCATGCTTGCAGTTATCGCAATCATTGTATTTGTTGAGCGCGGTCAACGACGGTTGTCCATTCATTATGCGAAAAGAGTAGTTGGGCTTAAAACATTTAATGCGCAGACATCACATTTGCCATTAAAAATAAATATGGCTGGTGTTATCCCCCCCATATTTGCATCTTCGATCATAATGTTCCCTGCAACTATAGCGAATTTCATTAATATTCCTTGGGTCCAGACTGCTGCTAAGAGTTTATCGCCCGGCCATTTAGTGTATAACATTTTTTTCGTTGCTTTTATCGTATTCTTCTGTTACTTCTATACGGCTGTAACATTCAATCCGATTGATGTTGCTGAAAATATTAAAAAACAGGGAGGGTATATTCCTGGCATTCGCCCAGGTAAAGAAACCTCCGACTTTATTGACACGGTCCTTACAAGGTTGACTTTTGCTGGCGCAATTTATATTTCAGTTGTATGCGTTTTGCCTTCTATTTTAATAGGAAGGTTTAATCTCCCCTTTTATTTTGGTGGTACTGCGCTCCTGATTGTAGTAGGCGTCGGTATGGATACTGTCGCACAAATTGAGTCACATCTCATTACTCGAAACTATGAGGGTTTTCTTAAGGGTGTTCGTATGAAGGGGAGGCGCTAGAAGTGAATATTGTTCTCTTTGGGCCTCCCGGATCGGGCAAGGGAACTCAGGCCCAGTTCATCGTTGAGCGTTATGGGATTCCACAGATTTCAACGGGTGATATGTTGAGGGCTGCGGTAAAGGCCAGGACTCCTCTTGGTAATATGGCTAAGTCTATTATGGATTCAGGCGGTCTTGTTTCTGATGGCATAGTTCTTGGGCTGGTTAGAGAGCGTGTGTCTCTGAAAGATTGTGCCCCTGGTTTTATATTAGATGGTTTTCCTCGAACTATTCCTCAGGCTGATGCTCTGATCTCTTTGTTGGCTGGGATCGGTAAAAAGATTGACTTGGTTATATCTTTGGATGTTGACAGGCAGGAGTTGATTAATAGGTTGTCGGGGCGAAGAACCTGTCCGGTTTGCAACAAAGGTTTCAACGTAGTTTATGATAAGCCAAGGACCGTCGGTGTTTGTGATTCTTGCGGTGGGCTTCTCGTTCAGCGTGATGATGATTCTGAGCTTACGGTCGTAAATCGTCTCAAGGTGTATGAACAACAAACAGCAGCTCTTGTATCGTATTTTAAAGATTTAGGTATCTTTCATAGTATGTCTGGACAGGGCTCTATTGCTGATATACAGGCGCAGATCTGTACGCTTATAGATGATGCAGGCGGTACTAGTGATCATTCTCAAGTCCAGGCGTGAAATTGACAAGATGAAGGCTGCTTGTGGCATTGTAGCTGAAGTGCTACAAGGATTACGCACTTTAGTTTGTCCTGGTATTACCACATTTGATCTTGACCAGTATGCTTCCACTGAAGCGCATAAACGTAATGCAAAATGTGCTTTTTATGGGTATAACAAGTATCCAAGTTCCTTATGCTGTTCGCCTAATAATCAGGTTGTTCATGGTATACCCAATAAGGATCCGCTGAAATCTGGTGATATAATCAGTCTTGATTTCGGGGTTATGTATGATGGTTTTTATGGGGATGCAGCTATAACGGTCCCTGTTGGCGATGTTTCTGATGTTGCAAAAAAATTGATTTCTGCTACTGAGGGATCTCTTTATGCAGGCATTGAGATGGCATTGCTAGGAAACAGACTGGGTGATATTTCTTCTGCGGTTCAGGATTATGTTGAGTCCAGAGGGTTTTCCGTAGTAAGAGATTTTGTTGGCCATGGAATCGGTAGGAGTCTGCATGAGGATCCTCAGATTCCTAATTACGGCACCCCGGGTAAAGGTGTTAAGCTCAAACCAGGTATGGTTCTTGCGATCGAACCGATGATTAACGAAAATTCTCACGAAGTTAAAGTATTGAATGATAATTGGACTGTTATAACGTGTGATGGTGGATTGTCGGCTCATTTTGAACATACGGTTGCCATCACTGAGAATGGACCTGAGATATTAACGCGGATATGATAAAGTAGTCCGTGCAAGGGGAATTTATGAAAGTACGTGCATCAGTAAAAAAGATATGTGACAAATGCAAAATAGTTAAACGTAAGGGTGTTGTACGTGTTATCTGCGACATACCTAAGCATTCTCAACGTCAGGGATGAGTTATTAAAGGGGGTATTTCCATTGGCACGTATTTCAGGTATTGATTTACCAAAAAACAAGCGAATTGTTATCGCATTAACGTACATTTACGGTATAGGCAATTCTTCTGCTGAACGTATTCTTACTGCTAGCCAGATAAATCCGGATACACGTACTGATAAACTTACCGAAGCTGAAGTTGCTCGTCTTCGTGAAGAGATTGATCGTAATTGCAAAGTAGAAGGTGATTTGCGTCGCGAGATTTCGATGAATATCAAGCGACTCATGGATCTTGGATGTTATAGAGGTCTGCGTCATCGTAAAGGTCTCCCGTGTAATGGTCAGCGCACAAAAACAAATGCGCGCACACGAAAAGGTCCTGCGCGTACTGTCGCCGGTAAGAAGAAATAATTTAACTAGCTCTGGAGAATACGAATGGCAAGCCCATCAAAAAAGGTAGTTCGTAAGAAAAAAGAACGTAAAAATATTTCTAATGGTGTTGCACATATTCAAGCAACTTTTAACAACACTATAATTACTATTACTGATCCAGTTGGAAATGTTATTGCGTGGTCGACCGCTGGAGCCAAAGGTTTCAAAGGTTCGCGTAAAAGTACTCCTTTTGCTGCTCAGATTGCCGCTGAAGATTGTGCTAAAAAAGCGCAGGAACATGGTATGCGAACTGTTGAGGTTTATGTCAAAGGCCCTGGTTCTGGTCGCGAATCTGCTCTTCGTGCTCTTCAGGCAGCCGGTTTTACTATCAGTTTTATTAAGGACGTTACTCCTATTCCACATAATGGCTGTCGTCCACCAAAAAGAAGAAGAGTTTAATATTAATCGTAACAACTTTTAAGGGGGTTTTCATTGGCTCGATATACAGGACCTTCATGCCGTTTGTGCAGAAGAGAAAACACAGAACTTTTTTTAAAAGGCGATCGTTGTTATACGGATAAGTGTGCAATTAAACGCCGCAATTATCCTCCTGGCCAGCATGGTCAGGGTCGCTCAAAAGTTTCAGCATATGGTACACAGCTCCGTGAAAAACAGAAAGTTCGTCGTATTTACTGTATTCTGGAAAAACAGTTTCGCAGTTACTTCCAATTAGCTGATCGGATGAAAGGTGTTACTGGCGAGAATTTACTTTCATTGCTTGAACGACGTTTTGATAATGTTGCGTATCGTTTAGGTTTCGCAACATCTCGTTCTGAATCGCGTCAACTTGTCCGTCATGGTCATTTTACTCTTAACGGTAGAAAAGCCGATATTCCATCGATTCAGCTTAAAGCTGGAGATGTTATAGCGTTACGCGAAAAAAGTCGTAAAATTATTGCTATTAATGACGCTCTGGAAGCGGTTGTACGCCGTGGAATTCCTCAGTGGTTAGAGCTAGATCGCGATTCTTTCAAAGGCACCCTTAAAGGTGTTCCGACTCGTGAGGACATCACAACTCCTATCCAGGAACAGCTCATCGTTGAGCTCTATTCAAAGTAATTTCTGGAAGCTGTTGATTCTAGTTTCGAACTACGACCGGGTTTCTATTTCCGGAGGAGGTAGCAATGTATAAAAACTGGCGGGATCTGATCAAACCAAAACAACTTCAGGTTGAAAAGGATACTCTGACAGCTACTTATGGTAAGTTTCACGCCGAGCCATTTGAACGCGGTTTTGGAACTACTTTAGGTAATTCACTCAGACGTGTTTTGCTTTCCTCACTTCAGGGTGCTGCTATTACGTCTCTCCGGATTAAAGGTGTATTGCACGAGTTCTCTGCGATTCAGGGAGTTACTGAGGATGTAACTGATATTATTTTGAATTTAAAGGGTGTTAGGCTTAAGTTACATTCTTCAGATCAGGCGGTGGTCCACTTTAAGCATAAAGGTGTTGGTACTATTACCGCTGGCGATATCATAGTTGGCCACAATGTTGAAGTAATGAATCCTGATCACTATATTGCGACCTGTGGTAAAGATGCTAATCTTGAAGTAGAGATGACTGTCAAAATGGGTAAAGGGTATGTATCAGCAGATCGTAATCGTGACGAAAAGTCTCCGGTAGGTACAATTCCGATTGATTCGATTTATACACCTATTAAGAAAGTTAATTTTTCGGTTACGAACGCTCGTGTCGGTCAAATGACCGATTATGATAAGCTTAACCTTGAAGTCTGGACTGATGGGAGTGTCAAGCCTGAAGATGCTGTCGCTTATTCTGCTAAGATATTGAAGGAACAGCTTTCTATATTCATTAATTTTGATGAAGAATTTGAACCTCAAGTTGATGAAGAGTCTCAAGAGGACTTAGACAAAGTTAACGAAAATCTCTACCGTACTGTTGACGAATTAGAACTGTCTGTACGTTCAGCAAATTGTCTTAAAAATGCTGGTATCAAGCTTATTGGTGAGTTGGTTACCAAATCCGAGTCGGAAATGTTGAAGACTCAAAACTTTGGTCGTAAATCACTAAATGAAATAAAAGATATTCTTTCAGATATGGGTCTAACCTTCGGGATGAAAATAGATAGTTTTCCTGATCCAGAGCTGATGATTCGGTTACGTGGCGAGCAAAAAGAAGAAGAGTAATTCTCGATATCTGGTGTAGTTTAGAAAGGAATATTATTATATGCGTCACAATAAAGCAGGTAGAAGACTGGGTAGGAAGACGAGCCACCGCGTGGCGATGTTCAGAAATATGGTAACATCTCTTTTAGAGCACGGTAAAATCACAACTACAGATGCTAAGGCAAAAGAAATACGTGTTGTTGCTGAGCGTATGATAACTCTTGGCAAGCGTGGTGATCTTCACTCGATGCGGTTAGCTGCTTCTGTGATTCGTGAGAAGTCTGTCGTCGCGAAACTATTTTCAACTATTGCACCTCGTTATAAGGAACGTCTCGGCGGCTATACCAGAATTATCAAACTGGGTATACGTCAGGGTGATGCCGCACCGGTCTCCTTGATTGAGCTTGTCGAAGAGGAAATCAAGCCAAGCAAAGCTTCATTGACTCCTGTAAAAAGTAAATCGGCTGCTTCTGTTGCTCCTGAAGCTGTTTCAGTAGCTGCTTAATAATTGGTCTGGTTGCATAGATAAACAGAAACGGCGTGGAGCTTTCCACGCCGTTTCTGTTTAAATATGATTTTTCTATGTGTAGAAACGGCTCTTGCCGTCAGCTCGTGGAGCTACTTTATACCACTACATCTTCTATGCCGAATATACGGGGTAGCCAGACTGTTGTTTTTGCCAAGTTTCCCATTGAAATCATCTCTTCAGTTTCCCGTTCTTATTTCGTAATAATTCCTTTTTATTGTGCGGGACTCGTCACGCGAAAGTACTCATGATAATGATCAGAGTCGAAGTTGGCCTTTGCATATAAACTGATGCTGTCGTAAACTTATAGTGAACCGTTTAACGCTTATTTGTATGTTTTAATCCGATGAATTTCTTTTATAAGTTCTTTTACTATGAAAGCTAAAACTTATTGATGTAATGCATAATTATGCTAATGATATGTAGCGGTTATATAGAGTTGCACAGAATATTTAAAAATGAGCGATCGCGAAATACATTTTTGCACAGTAAGGGTGACGCTGGTCGGTGTACTTGAGTTTCAAAACAACAAAACGTATTCGATTCAAATATGCCTGGAGGCCTTGCAATGATCAGTAAAACCATACGACTCACTCAGACCGTCAAGGGAGCAGGGTGCGCTGCCAAGCTTGCCCCTGGCGACTTGGATCGAGCACTGTGCGGACTTGATTTACCCGTGGACCCAAATCTGATTGTCGGTCTTGACCAAGCTGATGACGCTGGGGTCTACAAAGTGTCGGACGATCTTGCCCTTGTCCAAACAATCGATTTCTTTCCGCCGATGGTCGATGATCCCTATAGCTTTGGCCAAATCGCCGCAGCTAACGCCCTGAGCGATATTTACGCGATGGGTGGCATACCGAAGACGGCAATGAATATCGTGGCTTTCCCATCTAAAACATTAGATATTTCGATTCTGCGTACCATTATTGAAGGTGGGCTACACAAGATGCGCGAGGCCGGAGTTGTTCTTGTTGGTGGGCATACCGTGGATGACAGTGAACTGAAGTATGGTCTTTCGGTGACGGGCTATATCCACCCCGATCGTATTCTGACCAAAAAGAACCTGCAAACCGGCGATTTACTTGTTCTTACAAAACCTGTTGGCACCGGAATTATCTCTACAGCCATCAAAGCAGGACTTGCCGACCAAGCATTGACGGACAAGGTCACTTTGTCAATGGCAACTCTGAACCGCGATGCGGCCATGGTTATGCAGGACTTTTCAGTACATGCTTGCACGGACATCACGGGCTTTGGTTTTCTGGGACATCTGGCCGAGATGGTTGTGGATTCTGGACACGGTGTGCGCATCTGGTCTGAAAGTGTTCCACTGTACCCCGAGGCTTTGGAGTGGGCCGCTATGGGATTGATCCCGGGCGCTGCTTACAACAACAGAAACTTCAGGGGTGCTTTTGTTGATTTCGGTGTTAACGTCTCACAGAGGGTTCAGGATGTGCTATTTGATCCTCAGACTTCTGGTGGGCTGCTGATTGCTGTTGCTGCCGATGAAGCAGAAAGGCTTGTCGATGCCTTGAAATCGAAGGGGGTCGAGTCTGCCGCTATTGTTGGTGAAGTGGTTTCGGAACCGGTTGAAAGAATCATCGTGGAATAATTCGTATATGGAGGCTTGAATGATAAACGAACTGGATTGCCGTGGATTGGGATGCCCAGCCCCGGTGCTGCAGCTTAGAAATCTTCTCGAAAAAGAGACCCCAGCCGCCATAGCGGTTCTTGTCGATAATGAGGCCGCATGGCAAAATGTAAGCCGTTTTCTTGAACACCATAACTTTCAGCTCACCACTGAGAGGCAGGGGGATGAGTTTCGGGTTGTCGGCACACGAAAGAATGGGTCAAGCGCTCCCGAGAGGACATCCTCGGCGCCAGTAGTGAAAGATCTGGTGTGCGGGGTGAAGAAAATCATGGTGCTGGTCACAAGTGTTCATATGGGGCATGGCGATGATGGTTTAGGGGATATGCTGATGTTCAATTTTATAAAAACATTGAAAGAGATGAGCCCCGATCTCTGGCGTGTTGTGTTTGTCAACAGCGGCGTTACTTTTACGGCGGAAGGCTCCGAGGTTGTGCCTATTTTAAAAGAGCTTGCCGGAGAAGGCGTTCAAATCCTGGCTTGCGGCGCCTGTCTGGCTTACTTCCATCTTTTGGATAAGCAGCAGGTTGGTGATGTTTCGAACATGCTCGAAATTGTCACTAGCATGAAGCTTGCAGACAGTGTCATCACAATCTGAAAATACTTACGTATCACTACGTTTCCGAGCTGTGAATCTTGTGATATCTATGAAATATCCCGTGGTCCCCCCTGCCTTAACTTTTATTGGTAAAGTCCGTTGTTATCCTGCTCAAGTACCGTTATCTGCGTCGCCTCTAGAAGCATGCAGTGGAATTCTGTTTAGAAGCACGTTGCAAGCGATCTCTTCACTCACATATGATTCGACGAACGGCTGGAGATAACCGATGCGCGAGAAAATACTATTTACTCCCCAACTTATTGATACTCATTGCTTGATAGATGTGAGGACTCCCTTGGAGTTTGAGGAAGATCATATTCCCGGTGCATACAATGTTCCTCTCCTGACCAACGAGGAACGAGTGGAGGTTGGGATCATCTACAAACAGATCGGGTCAATTGAGGCTCGCAGAAAGGGACTTGAGTTAACCTGCTCTCGATTTAACGGCATGGTTGATCAGATACTCTCTTTGTCAGTCGGTCGGCCGATTGTGGTCTATTGTTGGCGCGGAGGGCTTCGCAGCCTCTCCGTCGTGATGCTTCTCGATATGTGCGGAACACCAGCCCTGCAGCTTTCCGGCGGTTATAAAAACTTTCGTAACCACGTGATTGACTATTTTGAAAGGAGTGACTTCCTTTCTCCTTTTATTGTCCTGCACGGGATGACCGGTACCGGTAAGACTGAGTTCATCAACGGTCTGGATTCCTTGCAATGGGGGACAATAGACCTTGAAGGGGTGGCATGCCACCGGGGCTCGGCCTTTGGCGCGCTCGGCCTGGAACAAGATTTCACCCAGAAACACTTTGAAACAACCCTTTGGGATGCCTTCAGGCGTCTTCCGGCCGACAGGCCTATTGTCTTGGAGGGAGAAAGTCAGCGTATAGGGAAATGCTCTCTGCCAGGGCGCTTGTACGAGAAAATGGCTGAGAGTTGTAAGGTCTGGTGCCACGCATCAATAGAAACCCGTATAGAAAGGCTTTCTGTTGAGTATGCACACCCCGAATACAGGGCGGAGATGCAGGAGGCTCTTGAGCGAATTAGAAAAAAACTGGGCGGAACTCGTTATGCCGATCTGAAAAGCAGGATTGATGGGTGGGACGTGGAGGGGATTGCCCGAGGCCTGATAGAAGGGTACTACGATAAAATGTACTACAAACACCGTCCCTGGACACCGGATCTGGAAATAGAGCTGGAAGATTTTGGTCAGGCAGAGGCAGAGTTGGAAAAATTCTGGTGTACGAGGACATGAAAAGTATTGATGATGTCAATACTTTTCATGTCTGGGTGTTCGCACAATCAGAAGGAGACCTCATTTCTACTCGCTGACCCCGGAACCCCGGAATCTAAACATTTATCCCGCCGCTCCATCTCCGGTCGTATTCATTTCCCAAAACGTATTCGATCTGGGAAGACAATTTAGGTGTGATACCCCGAAGTTTACTGCGGGATATCACATCGTTATCGCTAAATTTAATCTATGGTTTTGGAATCCTGGCATATCAACTCTTTTTCATCCACTACCGGCTCATTCTGCAGACGCTTATAGTAGTAATTCTGGCCATGAAGAACCGCTATCGGGTTGTGGCCGGTGACCCGGTCCTTTACGACAAGCGTGGTAACCGGTGCCTTGGAATGCATGGAAAAGAGCATGTCATGACCAACACACAGACCAAAGATAATATTCATGTCCGTTTTTTGTTTGTTAAAGATTTCTGCCTGGGCAACCGGGTTACAAATTGGCTCCAAAGTCCCCGGATTGACTTTGCACCGCTCACCGAAACCCATATTGGTCTTGTCGATGCTACCTGCCTTGCAGCTAACGATGCTGAGTTCAAATCCTTACAATTAATGACAGCTTCTTCACTCGGCATCTTTCGTCCTCCTTCGCTATTTATAAGAAACTACTAACCATCAGAGTCGGATACTTTGTTGTTCCGTAAGACATAAAAGACCGGCGACCTGCATTAACCCAACTTTTATAATTCTGCATATTCAATGTTAATGACCGTAAACTACTCGTATTAGGATTTTAAGTCAATTGGCTTCATGAAAAGTGCCACGGTCTCATGTCATGTTTTTATGCTGTATTCCGGGACTCAGTTCAAAGGGTGGCCAAAACGGCTGCATTTGTTTTTTAAAGGCCACATGTAAACAAGATTGGATTGTGATGCTGTTTAGACTGGCCGTTATAGTGAAAAAAACTGTTCATGCTGATTTGAGTTAAATCGTAAAAATGTCATTAAGGAAATAGTTGTGGAATGGATTCGATCTATTTTCGGTTTACATATATATAAAAGGAATATACTCTTCTCGGCTCTGCCCGCTAGCTTCAGGCCCGATGGGTGGTTTTTCTTTCCAATCTCTCGGGGACAGCTTCCGCTTGGTGTTCCTTCCGAATGGGCACACGGATACTGTCACAGTTGAAGCGACGTCCCGGTGAAACGGCTGATGAAATCAGGGAGATGTGTAACTTCTGTCTTGACATATCCTGCTTCAACGGAGAAACTCTTGCGCCATTCAGGGAAGAGCTGCACATTGTCCCCGAGATATTCGATCCGGAACAGATATTTGTTCCCAAAGTGAAAAAAGGGTAAGTAGTGGTGACTTTAAATGCAATGGAAGATTTCAAGCGGGATATCAGCTACCACGTCCAGAGCGGCGATGATAATCAGATCGTATTAACGGCCTGCCTCAAGGACCGTTTCCATGATATCAGAATGGAACTGATCGTCGATCACGAATCGCTGCAGATAAGCGCTGCACGGGTCAATTTTGTTCGTCATCCCTCTGAAGATTGTCCCACTGTTGCCTGGCGGATGGAACGGCTGGTCGGATTTACCATTGGCAAGGGGCTCAACCGCAAATTGCAGGAGACTTTTGGCGGCGCGGTGGGGTGCGGCAACCTGCGGGTGATGTTGCAGGGGCTACTGCCACTTGCCATGAATGTCAGAGCGGCGGCCGGATTCAGTGATGAGCAGGAGATGCTCGATTCGATCAGGGAACGCCTCGCCGGGAGCTGTGCCGGCTATGTAAAACAGCCGGGATAGCCACAGCCACCCCAGAGTCAATGTTCACTACAGGTATTCCTTTATACGTGTGTGGATACCTGCCGTTGTGTCAGCTGTTACGATCCCGGGAGTTCCGGATATGAGCGTGCGTGTTTTATGGTTGCGCCAAGGAACGATCAGAAAACAATAAAGGATGAATGTTGATGCCGTATATCAAAATTGATGAAATGCGCTGCAAGGGGTGCGGGCTCTGCACCATAGCCTGCCCGAAGAAGTTGGTCGCTTTGAGCGATTCTCCAAATAGTTTGGGGTTCACCGTAGCTGTTTTTTCGGGCCCTGAACAATGCACCGGCTGTTCGCTGTGTGCAGAGATGTGCCCCGATGTCGCCATCTCGGTTTTTAAGGAGTGATGGCTATGCAAACTACTACATCTGAAAAAATATTTGTCAAAGGGAACGAAGCAGTAGCGATGGCGGCCCTTGAGGCCGGATGCCGCTGCTATTTCGGTTATCCGATCACGCCGCAGAGTGATATCCCTGAATATCTGTCACGCGAGCTCCCCCACCTGGGGGGGGAATTCATTCAGGCCGAGAGCGAAATTGGTGCTATCAACATGGTACTCGGGGCTTCGGCCACCGGGGCGCGTGTCATGACCTCATCTTCTGGCCCCGGCATCTCCCTCAAACAGGAGGGGATCTCGTACATGGCCGGTTCGGAGCTCCCCGGTGTTATCGTCGATATCATGCGCGCCGGCCCCGGCCTGGGTGGTATCGATGCGTCACAGGCCGATTATTACCAGGCTACGCGCGGCGGAGGGCATGGCGGCTACCGGATTATCGTGCTCGCTCCTGCATCGGTTCAGGAGATGTATGACCTGACCATGCTGGCTTTTGACCTGTCCGACATCTACCGCATGCCGGCCATGGTGCTGGCCGATTCAGTTATCGGTCAGATGAAGGAATCGGTGACACCCAATCCCCGTCCGCAGACGCTGCTCCCTTCAAAAGAGTGGGTTGTGCGGGGCCGGACGGACGGAGAAGCGCAGAACGTTGTCAAGTCGCTCTATCTTGGTGATGGAGAGATGGAGGCGTTCCACTGGAAGATGCATGCCCGCTATCAGGAACTGGCTGCCAGGGAGTGCCGCTGGGAAGAGGTTCAGACAGCCGACGCCGATCTGATCGTGACAGCTTTCGGTTCTACCTCCAGAATCGCCAAGACCGCAGTCGACATGGCCCGTGAGGCAGGTATGAAGGTAGGACTGATGCGGCCGATTACGCTGTTCCCGTTCCCCAAAATAGCCTATGCGCAGCTTTCCGAGCGCTGCAAGTTTTTTCTGGATATCGAGCTTTCCACCGGCCAGATGATCGACGACGTACGTCTTGCCGTAGCACGCGATGCCGACGTCGCCTTCTATGGCCGCCCACCAGGGGCGGGCTCCTTGCCGACTCCTGAAGAACTTTTCGAACAGATTAAGAAAAACTATCGGGCTAACGCCTGATCAGTTGAGGATATATCCTATGAAACAGGTGTTTACCAGGCCGGAAAGCCTGAAAGATGTCTCAACCCACTTCTGTCCCGGCTGCCATCACGGTTCGGTCCACCGTCTGGTCGCCGAAGCACTGGACGAGTTTAAAATCCGCAGCCAAACGATCGGTATTGCATCCGTCGGCTGTTCGGTTTTTCTTTACGGGTATTTCGATGTTGACGTGATCGAATCCCCTCACGGCCGCGCTCCGGCTGTTGCCACCGGAGCCAAGCGTGCCCGTCCCGACCGGATCGTCTTTACCTACCAAGGGGATGGTGACCTTGCTGCGATCGGTATGTCCGAGATAATCCATGCCGCCAATCGCGGCGAGGACATCACCGTTATCTTCGTCAATAACACAACCTACGGCATGACCGGCGGCCAGATGGCGCCAACAACCCTGCCGGGACAAAAGACATCGACCTCCCCGTACGGCCGCGATACCTCGAAGGATGGTTCTCCTTTCAAGATGGCGGAACTGCTCTCCAATCTCGACGGGGTGGCCTTTTCGGCACGAGTGGCCCTTAACAGCCCGAAAAACGTTCTTCAGGCCAAGAAGTTGATAAAAACCGCCTTTCGTTATCAGGTTGAGAAAAAAGGGTTTTCCTTTATTGAGGCTCTGTCTGCCTGTCCGACCAACTGGGGGATGAATCCTCTTGATGCCAACCAGCGGGTGGCAGATGAAATGATTCCATACTTCCCACTTGGTGTGTATAAAAACACCGCTAATCTGTAGTCTGGAGATAATGATGCGTTACGATGTTTTTTTTGCTGGTTATGGCGGGCAGGGTGTGCTACTGGCCGGTAATCTGCTTTCATATGCAGCCATTCACGAAGGGAAGAATGTATCGTTTTTTCCGGCCTACGGCGTTGAGAAGCGGGGTGGGGCAGCCATGTGCACGGTCGTTTTTGCGGATGGTGACACCGGTTCCCCGGTGGTCGGAAACCCGTCGGTTTCGGTTCTTCTCAATCAGCTCTCTTTTGATAAGTATGCTGCCAAAGTCAAACAGGGTGGCATCTGTATCGTTAACTCCAGTTTGGTTGACAGTGATGGCGTCGATTTGCCGGGGGTCGATGTCGTCCTGGTTCCGATGAATCAGATCGCCCTCGATATGGGGGATGTGCGGATGGTCAATATGGTGGCCTGTGGGGCTTATATTGAAAAAACAGCGGCATTGAAGAGATCATCGCTGGAAGCGGCGCTGAAAAAAGCCATCCCGGAACGCAACCACCGGCTGATACCTGCCAACGTAAAAGCGATGGAAGTAGGTTCTCAGGCAGCGAGAGGCTAAAAAGTCTTGACGTTCGAAGCCTGTTTTGTTACAAAGGGAGCTCTTCACTATAGGGGTATAGCCAAACGGTAAGGCAACGGCCTCTGACGCCGTCATCTCTTGGTTCGAATCCAGGTACCCCTGCCAATCTTCTAACTAGCTATTTATGATAGTGAATATACAGGCCTCATGTTCTTTTGTACACTTTTTTGTACAGTGGGAGCATGAGGCTTTGTCATATCCAACCCATCTCATAACGATCAATAAGCACTATTACTATCGTATTAGCGTGCCTGTAGACCTCAATCATTAACTTTCCTGTACCTATTATCCAAAAATCACTTAAAACCACATGTATCAAAGCTGTAAAGCCTTTATTGCTGGCCACTGAGTACAATGTCCAAAAGGCATTTACCTTGTTGCGTACAGGTATGCTTGACAGTAATACAGCTCTACAGGTGGTCAAGGAGATTGTGCCAAGTAAGGGTAGGGCTGACATGGGAGGTAAGTTGGATGTGGCTGTTAAAAGCGACATGCTGCTATCTGAAGTGATAAAGAAGTACGTCGAAGCAAAAGAAGCTGAGTGGACAGCCAAGTCAAAGATGGAGTTCAAAAGCGTCTTCAGATTGTTAGTGGATGTTCTGGGTGATGTTGAAGTAACAGCTATCACAAAGCCTATGGTGACGATTCTCCGTTCTACTCTCCAGAAGCTGCCACCGAACATTTACAAGAAGTATCCAGGCCAAACCATAAATCAGATCTTAGCTTTAAAAGATGTTGAACCCATGAGCACCAAGTCAGTTAACAAACATGTTTCCAGGCTTGGAGCTTTGCTACGTTATTGCGTGGAAGAGGAAATGATTACCAGTAACCCTGCATCTGGATTGAAGATTACTGATAAGAAACGTGCAGACGAAGAGCGCAGTGCATATAGTGTTGCTGATATTAAGAAGATTGTCTGTGCCATTCCTAAAGATCAATCTAAACCAGAGCGTTAGTGGATACCGCTTATAGGTATGTACACCGGCCTGAGACTTAATGAAATATGTCAGCTGTATGTGTCCGATATTATAACGCTTGATGAGCAACTTATCGGCTCAGGGCAGTCAACACCCATAATGCTTTCCGTGCTGAAGCTATTCATTATTCCAGTAGGTGGCGGAATCCCTGCTGGTGTTTTGCTTGCTCATGCCAAAGGCTTGGCCTGGCCTCTCACCACAATACTCTACTTGGTTTCAGAATAGCTCTGGCTCTTGCCTTTGAACCGATCCTTCGGCTTATCGCAGCGGTGGTGAGGAAAATCCCTTTTCTAGCCCGCTTTAGCGCCGCTTTTAAGGCTGTAACGGCTCGAAGCATAACACATATCAGCGGAACGAGCACAGGAGGCCCGCTTGCGCTCGTTATGATTTCCTTTGGTGTAGATCCAATGACAGGGCGCGCCACAGCGCACGCTGCGGGCCACGGATTCCTTGCCGGATGGGCCTTTGCCATCGTTGGAGACATGCTTTATTTCGCCGTCATCGCGCTCACGACTTTGCGCCTGAACTCGTACTTTCGAGACCCAAACATTACAATGATGATCGTCCTTGGCGCGATGTTCGTCGTGCCAATACTGGTACGCTATTTTTGATCCACACAAATGTCCCATAAACAATGCTAGATCATGAAATCGGCAACTCGTAGTTCAAGCGCACCATACTATTTAGGACCGTTTAGATTTTTTCGTTATTATGATTGCGAACAGAACCAAATTAATCAGAGGCATAAGCCTCATAACCAAAGGAGATAACATGACAAAAGCAGAATTTGTAGCTGCGGTAGCAGCTGAACTGGACGTACCCAAAAATGTAGCAGCTGAAACGGTAGATGCCTTTGTGAAAGTTACAACTAATTTGCTGAAGTCCGGGGACAAAATAACCTTCCCAGGTTTCGGCACGTTCAGCGTATCGGAACGATCTGCCCGTAAAGGCCGTAATCCCCAAACCGGTGCCGAGATTCAGATCGCCGCATCTAAAAGCGGTAAATTTGCGGCTGGCAAGGATTTGAAAGGGTTGTAAGACAGGATTGACGAAAGCCGCTGAATTTTGGCGTATTGATACTGCGAAGGCTGCACCTGATGGTGCAGCCTTCTTGCTTATACCTCGTACTCCTCACTTTTCAACTCGTTACTGAGCACTTCCACCACATTCAGGAGAACCAGGACTGGCGGATCCCCAGGGTTCATTTCGATCAAGTTTGGTGAGTTGACAAAAATGCCACTACAGCAACGCCCTTCTCTGTCTGTTATATAATTATAATATTGTTTCCTCCCGTTAATCGAGAATGGCTTGCTAAGTGGCTCCGGCCTCCCTTGATGTATCATATATCCTCTGTCAGTTCTTGTTAGATATACCCACATATTTTTTCCTCTCTTAAACTCATCTTCTACTGTATATTTCTGAGAGATGTTTAAATATTGATAATAGCTTTAAACGTATAAGTTCTAATGTTTGCCCCTACTTTCATGCCAGGTGAATATGCAATTGAGTCTCTGTGTCTTTATATAACTTTCAAATCTGGCTGTTCAATTAAGGCTTAAACAGCAATTACTGTGCCCTAAAAAGACGCTCTCATAAACAACTAGAATCATTATTAATCCAATTAGTGATATACATGGATTATATCATCCACTGTTGTTAAAACACTTAATTGGTATGGTTTACTAGTAATGGATAGCGGCAAACAACCCACATAAGCACCTAATAAGCGACGGCATATCTTGTTGTAAACTAAGACCAACCAAACCCATCCTGTCTACGGTAAGGAGAAAGGAATCGTCAGCAAAATCCGATGGGCAGTATAATTTCTGTACAATACTTTAAGGAAGTGGCCTGAGTGAGGTTAGAAGGAGCAAGCAACGAGCGGAAAGAAGCGTAAATATTTCACCCATCGGCACAAAGCAAAAAAAGCGATTGATGCGACCCGAAGTGCCAAGACAATGAATGAAATCGCTCAGGAGCACACAGTCCACCCGACTCAGTCGGTATATTATTTTGTCAGTCCTAAGAAGGGAACAAAGTTTTATCAAACATTTCCGAGGACTCCAAAACATTCCAGCGTGTACCGAACTATCGGTGGCCCCGGGATGAAATCCAGGCGCGTGCTGATTCAATAGAAAACATACAAAAGAGAGGGACGATGAGGGGACAGTGGGAAAGCGGACATGTAACTCCTAATGTGGCATAACGGCAAGGGTAACCTGGCCGCGTTAATGAACTTGCAGAAAAAATCAGCAACTCCACGCATTCAGGTTGATCCGTTTGTTATGCAACGTTATTTGATAAGAACCTGAAGTTCTTGCCAGCCGCAAATTTACCGCTTTTAGATGCGGCGATCTGAATCTCGGCACCAGTCTGCGGATTACGTCCTTTACGGGCGGCGCGCTGTGCAATATCAAGGGTGCCAAAACCGGGGAAAGTAACTTTATCACCCGCTTTCAGTAAATCAGTTGTAACCTTCAAAAAAGCATCTACTGTTTCAGCCGCAACCGTTTTGGGAACGTCCAGTTCCTCAACTACTTTTGCCACAAATTCTGCTTTTATTTAAACTCCTCCTTTGAGTTTTGTTGTGCCGGTGATTATAGCTTCGCTGGCTGTCCCGTTGATGAAATAACACTGTTCCATAACCGACCATATGGATCAATCTTCTTCCGTGTGCTGGTTGCGAGCGAAATCGGTACATGAACAAATTGATGATTCCAAAATCCTACAACCATATTAGTCCGTCCAGCTATCCCGGCATGAACAGCATTGTGCCCAAGTGATAAACAGAATGTTGCATCATGCGGATTCGCTGGCTGGCTTCGGATTGTATAGCTCGGGTCAATGTATTTTAGAGTCATTTCGAGACCGATCTCTGCAAAATGCGCATTGATTTTCTCTTTGAGGAACACGCCGATATCGGTAAGCTTTGTATTCCCGGAAGCATCAACTTGACCTGATGCCGTCATTAGTTCTTGTCCCGCGCCTTCCGCAACCACAATTACCGCATGGCCGCGTTGTTGGATTCTTTTCTCAAGATCAGCGAGTAATCCAGGTAGTGTGAATGGCGCTTCTGGAATCAGACAATAATTAACTTGGCAATCAGCCATCGCTGTATAAGCGGCAATGAAACCGGAATCTCGACCCATCAACTTTACAAGGCCGATACCGTTGCGAGCTCCGAGCGCTTCAGTATGCGCAGCATAAGTCGATCTCCGGGCTTCTGACACTGCCGTTTCAAAGCCGAATGTTGTTTGTAGGTAGGAAATGTCATTGTCGATAGTTTTCGGAATTCCGATGACGCTGATTGATTTTCCTTGTCGAGTTATTTCGTCTGATATTTTAGCCGCACCTTTCAGTGTTCCGTCACCTCCTATGGTAAACAGAATGCCAATTCCAAGTTCTGAGAGCGTTGATACCATCTCTGCTGGATCTTGATGTCCTCGTGATGAACCGAGAATCGTGCCACCTGACTCTCCTATGCGGCTGACAAGTTCCGTGGTCAGCTTGAGAGGTTCATGGCCGTAACGGGATACAAGACCTTCATAGCCATAGCGGAAACCATAAATATTCTGAATTCCGTAATGGTGATACAGGCTCATCACTATGGCACGGATAACGTCATTCGTTCCTGGACAGAGACCTCCGCAGGTGACAATACCGCAAGCGATCGAGGATGGATCAAAGAAAATATTCTGGCGCGGACCTGCTACCTCAAATGATAAGGGCGCTAGATTACTGGCGATGCGCTGTTGTATTTCATCAAAACTTGAATGATAGAGAAGGCGCTCATAGCCATCACAGAAGCACTGACTCGGCATCGGTGACGGATGCACGTTTTCGCCAAGACACTGGATTTCAAAGTCTTGCAAGGTTAAGTTTTTGCTCGGCATACATGTCCTTGTTGAGTCGTGTCGTTGATTTTTGAATCTAATCGCTGAAACAATACGCGGAGCCTTTTAATAACCGGGTATCCGCAAAAAGCACCGCTAATAGCCGACAAAGGGCAGGAAGTACAAGTCTCCTGTAAGGTGATCTCTGCTCTTATAAGACAGCTTTTAATTTTGTCTCAACCTAGTCACTTATGCTATCTGATTCAATCTCCGACTTGCACTCTGGGGCTTCATGCACATCAATACCCAACTTATCGAATACGCTGCCGGAATGGTTCAAACAGGTACTCAAGGCTGTTAACTTTAATATCATAAACCGTCTGCAACATTTCACCTAGTTTTCCCGTCGGAAAGCCTTCACCCGCCATCCAGACTACATAGTGTTCCGGAAGGTCGATGAGCAGCTTACCTCTGTGTATCCCGTACGGCATGCGCATCTGGGCCAGTTCAAGCAGCGCCTCTGGGTTGGCGTCAGATTCAGTGCAGGGGCGCAGGGTGTCTTCAATCATATTGTCACGACTTCCTTATTGAAAATAACGCGTAAGCGCTTATTCGGTTGATGCCAACTGCTTGGTATTGCCACTGGGGTAAATCGCTTTTCCAAATAGGTCTGAATTGAAGAGCATGGCTCTACAGACTTACTCGGTACATATTACATCTCGAATTCATTATTTTCCAGTACTTCCAGCCTGTTGACGAAACTTCCACTTTTGAATCACGTGCTCTTGTCAACTCACATTCATATTCGCTTGTCATGACTAATTTGGATCGCCGCATATTTACGGCATGAAACAAAGGAATACTTCTTTGCCATCCATTTGGACAGCAAAAACCGCATCTGTTGCGTTTACGAAGCATCCGTTGGCTCCCTGAATCAAAGTGTTGTCCATCCACGAGAAGTGTTCAAGACGGCACTTTTGTCATCAGTTGCGGCGATCATCCTGTTGCATAACCACATCCAACCGGAGACCCGACGCTGACCAGAGAGGGCATTGCAATAACGAAGCGATTAAATGAAGCAGGGGAGATCACCAGCGTGAAGGTACTTGAACACATCATTATTGGTGCTGGCTATCTCTCGCTTGTAAGCCAGGGGCTGCTCTAAGGAATATACGCAACAATCAACCGAAAGGAGAACTCAATCATGAAATTCAATCCAGGGCAGATGGTCACGAAGATATCATGGGGGCGAAACTCCTGTCTTTGCAGAGGCAATTGTCTGGCTGTACCACATAGTCTTGAACCCTGAGCTTCTTGCAAAAATGCTTTGAATTACGGGGTAATCCCCGTTTAGGGCCAGTCCAGACCGTTTTTACAGAAAAACCACGTTACAGGTCAATACAGGACGCCAGTTTTTTCATGTT
>Ga0209125_1001066_pt1 | contig 28686 bp, 20 predicted proteins | sample BarGraIncub1131A_FD_184503 | JGI IMG/M metagenome (GOLD analysis project Ga0209125, IMG submission 184503) | Arctic peat soil microbial communities from Barrow, Alaska - Barrow Graham LP Incubations 11-31A (SPAdes) (version 2) | ecosystem: Environmental > Terrestrial > Soil > Wetlands > Peat... | reverse complement strand
TCGATATTTTTCTGAGCTGCCTGTGCGGCAGTGAACCATTTGCCACAGATGCTGACCGCAACGCATATTTTCTGAGCTGCCTGTGCGGCAGTGAACAAAGCCTCGGCGTAGTCACCCGTGATCAGAACTTTCTGAGCTGCCTGTGCGGCAGTGAACTTGTCTACCGCTCCGGTAAAACATCGCGCCGATTTCTGAGCTGCCTGTGCGGCAGTGAACGCGAGTTCTTTGTCCATCAACTCTAGTTTTTGTTTCTGAGCTGCCTGTGCGGCAGTGAACAGTGGTTCACAGAAAAAGCCCCTCTCCATGCATTTCTGAGCTGCCTGTGCGGCAGTGAACAGTTGAACAATAAACTTAACCATATGATATTTATGGATGAATTAACAATTTATATAGCTTTATCCTTTTATTTGACCCACAAAAAAACCGTTAAAAACAAGCAACTTACAAAACAGCTAAAAAAGAGGGTTAAAACCAGGGGACGGTCGCTGCATCACTTAATCCATAGGCAGAAAATCCACCCTCCACTGGCAAGTCCAATAATTTGCCTTGCTGGATAAAAAGGCGAAAGGCTTGCCCGGATGAATTGCTTTTGAGCTGGACAAAAGGCAATTTGAGCTGCTGTTCCTTGCCGGCGTTCATCCTTGTCTCGGCCTCCTCGGCAGTCAGCCAGCCTTTCTTGACAGAGCGGCGATACATACGCTCGACACTGCTTTTTGCCTGCACACGCTTTACAACACGATACCGGCAGTTGTCCGGCACCGCTGTTATTGCCGTGACACTTGTATAATCGGTCAAACCTTTCAGCCAGCCAATCGCCATGAGCCGTTGCAAAGCGCCCTGGCTGCCATGCAGACGGACAGTTTCACCCAAGGTCTTTTGCGCCTGCGGAAAACTGACGCCGACCTCACCATGACCGGCTTCTGCCAATGCGCGATGAAGCTTGGCAAACAGCGCGTTCATCAATACGCTGGATGTGAACTCAGGATCGGGAAGCAGCTTGATTTCAATGTAATCAGTCATCGCTACTCCTTCTCTTTCTTATCAGCTTTACCGAAAACACCGCCGCGAATTAGCGTCGCAATCACATAATGTTGCTGAATTTCCGAAGGCTCCTTGTCCTTTTCAACCCAAGCATCAAACAGGTTGTAAAAGTCAATCTTGTCTATGGGTTGGCGGTAGGCTGTGCCGCGATTCGTTACTGATCCATATGGTTCAACTGCGATGGGGCCAAATTCAGCGACATCCGGATACCAGGTATCAATGGTACGCAAAGCGTTGCCGATCTTCTGCGAGTGCATGGCAGCAACACCATTCAAATGATACAAAAATTTATCCTTACTATCCATCACCATCTCTTGTGAAGGAAATACCTCTTGCCCTGTGCCCAAGCATACAAAAGCATTCACAGTGACAAAGGCCACTTTAATACCCAACAGACCCTGGCGGATTACCTCTGCCAATTTAACCAGATCGCCTGACGGTGCTGAAAACTGGCGCAAATCATAGTTGTAGCTATCAAATGTCCATGTTTCCTTTTCGTGCGTTACCCGTACTTCCACTTTCTCGGCTCCTACACGGTTGCGCCACAAAAAACGACCATTGGCAATATTTTCAGCGTAACGGTTCGCTAATTCCGTAAAAGCATACTGTTCAATATAGCCGTTAATCTTGCCAACCAACTTTGCTTGATAATCAGGACGATTGCAGGCAGAGGGGGTAGCCAGATCACCTAATACTCGTAATGTGAAAGTTACCCGTAACGTATCGGCATCAAAAGGTAGCGTCGCTGCGTCAACAGTTTGTATATTAGCATTTTGAATCTTTGCATCCATTTTTGTCGGATCACTTACTTCTGCGGCTTTGAAGCGGTTAGAGATTGTACCACGCACAGATTTCTTATTTATCTGAATCGCTCTCCATCCGTCAGTTTTACCTCTGTCAGCCCAATTCCCTGCAGCCATGACAGCGTCCGAATTTGCCAGTTTACGTTCAAATGCCAGAACCTCTGCAGTCTTGATTTCTTTTGCCATTGTGTGAATCCTCCCTGTTTTAAGTTAGTAGTCAAAATTTTCTTCTTGATCTTCTGTATCATCCGTCTGTTGTGAATTGTTTTTGCACAGATACCAACCATCCTGCTCTTGATAATGATATCGCCATAACATCTGTTCAATAGATTTCAGGCGGTGCGGGCTACACCATTCGCCAATGCCATAAACAGATTCTGCAAAGGTAAAAGGTGTCTGATTGTCGCGACTGTTTGCTACCTCGCCAGCCTGATAGAGCGGCGAAATAGCGCGATAGCCAGTGGTAATCGGCACCAGCCAACCGCCAGGCTTGGAGAGATAGTGCCAATTGGCTTTGGTGTTCTCATTCAGCTCTTCCCCTTCCGCCAGTATCGGTTCTGCCTGCGACTTGAGCGCAACAAAATCAAGCCAGGCATCCAGTAATTCAGCTTCGGGGTTTTCGGCCTGCATGGTTTCAAAGCGCTCCGCCAGCAAATGAGTACGATCAAGCAGAGTAAAGCCAGGCAGCAGACGGCGTAACTGACGGCGATTGAAACGTAACAATTCGTCCGGCGCTTCGGGCAGTGCAACAACGTCAATCTGCCTGATGGTTGTAATTGTGCCACCTGCCAGACGCATGGTCGGGCACAACCGTTCAAGATGCTGCTTCAACTCGGCAATGCCAAAATCTCCGTTGGCAATAAGGCCATTGCATTCAAGCACCAGCGACACGGTCAAGTGCATCCTTCCCTCTTCGATAATTGGTGGTGTTTTGCCATCTTTAGTGAGTGGATTACGTGACTGTGCAAAGACAGAATCACCCCAGACACCAGCCTGATAGCATTGCACATGATGTTGATGACAAATGACTCCGCAGCCATCCAGAGTAAGGCCATGACTGGCTTGCAGCTTACGGGATAGCGCATGGCTATAACCAAGAAAGTTGGTAATACCGGGAAAGCCGTAGGTAAATCCGGCAATGGCGTTGGCGTTTTCAACCTGTACATGGCGAAGAATAATCAGGGAACTCATAACTTTACCTCCGGCAGATCGGCTTCAAATTCGCGCAATCTGCTGCTTATCAGGCGTAACCGGCGGTTCAGTAAGCGCAGCCATTCCTGATGTTCAACTTCTCCAAACACCAATTGTTCATGTTTTAACCTGCGCTTCAGCCAGAAAGCAAAATCATCGGCAATTCGTATCTGCCAGTCACCAGTTGCCCGTTCTTGCTGGAACAGCGGGTCATTTCGATAGGGATCAAGCCACAACTGCTGCTCACGTTTAAGTTTGGCAGAGACACTCCACCCGGCAAACTGCGTCAAGTTCTGCACCTCAGCGGCATAGTTAAAAAACGTGTCAATCAGTTCGTCCAGATAAGCTGCCAGTTTTTTGCGGATGTTCATGGTGCTGTCGCGATTCTGAATGCTCAATAAATATTGCTGTAAATTTCGAGCTTGCCGCCAAGCTCGACGGTCGAATTCTCCGCTGAAAATCGACGTGCTATTCACAGGTGGTTTGAGTTCTGATTGCCATGAAGGCGGTGCGCTGGATAGGAGAAATGATTTTCCTCTTCTACGACTATTTAATTGCGAAACATTTTGAGCATTACTGCCACCAAATACCTGAATGGCGGTATTTGGATAACTTATAATCAGTTCCTTACTGTATTTATTATGTTTTTTGGCATCTCTCACGGCTCTATTATCTTCAAAATTCCGGCTACCGGCTATACGCTGATATATAGCCTGCGCCAATGATGATGAAAACAACGGACTTATCAGATGATAAGTCAGCCCACAGATTGGGAAATACAATTGTTTGGCAAGTGAATGCGAGCTAAGCGATTTATCAGCTAATGCCAACTTAAAACCCTTGATCCACTCTTCAAGTTGCTCACTATTCTGTGCAAAGATTTCCAGCGCACTGTAGTCACCACCAGATATGCACAAATCCAGCGATTTTTTTTCAAAGCGCACTTGCAAAAATTTTGCGATGGGGGCGAGTTTAGCATCGTCGTATGCAACATCTACATCAGGTGACTGTAAAGTTGATGTGCTGAGATAAACATCACCAAGCCCCTCGCTTTCTATCCGTGAAGCGCAAAAATAAACACTGCTAGCCCCCTTTGCACTTGGATGTGTAAACTTTATGGGGTGAGTGGAAAAACTTACTCCACTCGCCATTCGCGCCGCTACAGATAACCATTGATTATAGCTATATGTCTTTGCATGTTGTTTTCTATTAAACCGTCTTTTATTCATTTGATCTTTTAATAATAGTTTTCTTTCTTTTTTCAGTTCATGTGTTCTCGTTTCTCTGCCAGATTCATTGAGTACACGCTTTAATTCAATACTCGCTTTTTCATCAAACTCCTTAAGCACCTTCTTGATGTCTTTATCGAAAACAGCAAGTTTTGTTAGTTTAAGGCTGTCAATATAATCGGCAATCACTCCCGCCAGCCCCTCATTTTTCATGACTCCTCCTTTTATTATTTGATTCGTAATTGTCCAGTTTGGTTTTGCAGTTAGTCCCCCTCCTTCCTCTAAGGAGGGGAGCGAAAACAAACCTCATTCCAACTCTGCAAATACCCCCAGTAAGGGATGATACTTCCAGCGTTTATCTGTCAAACGCACCTCACCGAAACGCACACTCACCTCCTGCAACTCCATGTCACGTCTTTCCGCTAACCGCTGATAAATAAATTCCGTTTCCAAGTTCAACCAAGGCAATATGCCGTCAGCAGGGGGCGGGAGTGTTAACATTTCAATATCGGCGCTGGGTTTCATTTTCATTGTTAGCAAACCATTTACTGTAGATTGCCCTGCATCTGGTACGGCAAAGTATGGTGTATCGCCTTCCTCTTCCAGACGCAGATAATACGGCTGGTCGGGCGTTGACTTCCGAAATGGCTGCAAATACTGTAACTGCCCACACCAGGTCGGTTGTTTATGCCACCACAGCTTGGCGCTTAGGTCGTCTATATCTTTTCTGCCAAACAATTTACGCAGCAGACATGCGTGTTCCAAATCAACTAAATTTGAATACAGATATTCAGGATCATTTGAGTTTGGACGTACAACTTTGGCTTTCAAAGCAGCTGGCTCCTGAATACGTGGAATGGCGCTGATTGTCTGGTATTGATCAAGTCTCAGTATGTCCTGCAAATCATGGCTGGATAATTTCTGCTTATCCCATTCAAAACCGGGTCTTAAATAACTCAGTTCTTCACCTTTCAGCGCCTTGAAGTTCTTAGACAACACCAGCAGATTAGGGCTTTTTGGTTGTTGCTGACGATGTCGCTGAATACGCCCTGCCAATTGGATCAATGAACGCATCGAACTTGGTTCGGCAATAGCCCAGTCGTAATCATGGTCGCGCCCGACTTCGGCAACCGATGTGGCCAGCACGACAAACAGGTGGTTTTGTATGGAGCTGTTCTTTAATGCCGCCTTTATTTCAGGGATTTCCCAGAGATTTTCGGGATGATGCGGGTCGCGCATCAGCGCCGCATCGAGACGCTCCTCCATATACGAACGCACCGCCAGAGGGTGCTGGCTGTGATACACGCAATAGTGAATCTGATACCCGGCTGGCGGAGAGATCTTCATCAACTGCTTTGCCATAGTCACAAGCGGCTTGATATTTGCGAAACGGATCAGGCCAAGCGAGACTTGTGTACCGTTTGCATGCTTTTGATGATGCTGCTGATGCAATTTCGGCATCGTCTCGATAAAAGCCGTCAACATGGCTTGCAGCGCACCTTGCACGTCACCGGTTTGATTTATCACCGGGATAAGATCTGCCAAACGTAAGGCAGGCAAAGGTTTCAACTTGCTGATGCGCTTCTCAACAAATTCGGCATGAGCCGTTTTAAAGCTATCACGCACGGCATGATCACTCTGCGCCACGCCAAATTCATCGAACCAGGCACAACAAACATTGACGGGTAAATCCGGTTGACCGCAGGCGTTCTGATAATCGGCGCGACCTGCCTGATAGGCATCAAACAGCGCACAAACCAGTGCAGGCGGCAAAGTAGCGGATGAGAGTAATACCCGCGAACCAAGCATTCCTGCCCAGTTGACCAAGCGGCATAAGGCGGGCAGGTCAGCCAGATCAAAATCATCCGGCTCATCAAGCACTAAATCGGAGGTCAACAATCGCAACATTGGGGCAATCTGTTTGCCTCCACGCGCACTTTCAGTGGCAGGTATCAAGTGATCGATGGTACTGACCAACAGCGGGGCGCTGAGCAGCTTTAGGAGCGTTGGCGATTCGTTTAACCACTGGCTCAATCGTCCATCATAAAGAGTGCCGTCATAACGCACATACTGGTGTTCGGCAAATAATGCTTCAGCTGATTCGCTGCCGTTATCTACCGTTATTGGTTCCGGCTTTTCTTCTCGCAGTTCATGCAGCTGTAACACAGCTTGAGAGCCGATCAACACCGCCAGATCATCATTTTCAAGATGCAATCTATCCCGCAGCGCATCACCTGTTTGCAGGGTCAAGGTACGTAACCCCAGAGCGACACTAAAGCGGCAACCAAGTTTTTCGTCGGCCAGTCCATACATGATTCTGGCATTGGCAAACGTTTTACCGCAACCGGTTGACGCCATATTAACGCCGAAAAAGCCCTGATCTTTTGACCGGCCTCTAACTCCGCACGCCAGGTCGTATGACTTGTCCTGCCAACGGAATCGTTCGTTTTGGCTGCGTCTTTTGAAATCTGGATGCCGAGTAATTGAAGGCAGGGCTTGTCGCAACTTCGGCAGGCTTGTCGCCAATAGGAAGGCATTTTGAGTCACACCAATAATATGCTCATCAAGCCGCTGTTTTCGTTGTTTGGTCTTTAGGTCGGTATTGGCATACGCAGAATACAGGCTATCCTGCCATTTCCCTGTTGCCGGTAACGATGAATAATGGTGATCGGCCAGCATCAAAACCAGACGGGCAAGGTGCGTCGTAAAGCGCTGCTCCAGCCATGAATGTTCAAGCAGCGAACGCGACTTGAGCGCGCGGTGCGCAATCTCCTTTGCTTTCCGCCGCCAGGTTCTGCTGTGCAGTGGCGAGTTTTCCGGAAAGTGCCAGTTGCCTTGAATAGCTTCTGGAGACCATTCCTCGGCATGCCAACGCTGTGAATTCCACTCCGGCGCTATACCTTTGTTCATCCACTGATCAATATATTCCGCCGATTTTACATTATGAGAAATTGGCAGACGGTGATGCGATACAATAAGCCAGGCAATAGTCCGCGCCAGCGGCGGCAGTGCTTCAAACGGATTCGTGAAGGTGGCTCCGCCGTCCTTGAATAGTCGTTCCAGCAGTTCCTTCTCATCCGCCTCACTGATCGTACTCAACTTCTCCAACCACTGTTGATCTGTCTGATTACCAACAAACGCCGCAAACATCCGCAACGACACCCACTCGTGACGATATGGTTCAGAAGTTTTTCCTTTGCCCTTCAGCTTCTCCTGGAACAAAACATTCGCCTTGCCAAAATCATGAAAAAGCCCGGCTATTGCTGCCAGCAGTGCTATAACCTCCGCCGTATGCCACTGGTTTTCACGTTGTGATCTGAGAATATCCCGCCCGGTGCTGTTGGTCGGCACGGTGCCCTGTTCATTGAAAGCACTCAGGCTGCCGACGATCCAGAGCAGTTCGGTGCGATTGGCGGATTTGATCCAGTGGCAAGCCACGGCGGTATTACGCTTGGCCGTTTTGCGTAGCATCTTTCGCAGGGTTGCCAACCCTTGCTGGGTGATCGCCGTTTGCCAGGTGCGCTCTCCTTTGCGCTCCGCAAACTGATCCAAAACGCGCCGGGTTTCAACTAACGCCCGCTTGCTGCACTGCGAGACAAACATGACGTTCATTTGCCCACCTCGCTGAGCGATACAGCAACATCTTTCAAGGTATCGATCATAACATCCAGCGCCTCTGCCTGATTAAACCCTTCCGTACAGCGACGTCGGAATTCCTGTTCATCTTCACCCTGCATTGCCGCAATAAACGCTTGCGGCAAAATAAGAGCATCTTTGATCAGGTCGGCAACATCAAATACCAGGCCGCCACGCCGTGTTTTACCGTGCAGCACCGCCAAGCCGTGGGGCAAACCGAGTACCCATGCCGCCGTGGCACCCAGTCCGTAGGCAAGATAATTGCCGTGATCCAGAAAGCGATTGGCGAAATCCGTGCCCGAGCCGCGTTTGGACCGGGTAAACTCGCCGTATCTGACCGTGTTGACCGCAATTTTGTAGAGCGCTTTGGTGAGCTTGGCTTCCTGGGCCAGAATGTCGTTGTTGTTGTGGCACTGATCCAGTGCTGCTCTGGTGCTATTCAGCAGTGAAACCAGTTGTTCGCCGTTGACCGCAAAGCCATCCTCACGCTGCATGCGCGGGCTGAGCCAATGTTTTTCAATCTGTGCAAGCCGAACAATTTGAAAAGCTTTGGCAGCCTCAAGCCGTTTTTCATCGTTAAACCAGAAGCTCACCCAGTGTTGAAGATATTCCGTAGGGCGATACTCGCTTTGCGGCGTCAACCAGGAGACCTCAACCTGGACTTCGTTCGCCGCGAATAGCGGTGTTCCGCCACCGCCGCAAAAGCCGACCAGCACCCCGGCTTTTGCCAGCTCCCGCATCGCCAGTTGCGTAATGGAAGTGCCGGTGCCAAGCAATAGTGACGTGGTATTGGCAATAGGGATATTCCAGTAAAGGGAATTTTTACCCTCTTCGGTTACATACTCGACCCGTCCACCGTTAACCAAGACACGGCAATGTTGAAGGTAGTAAATATTTGCCCGTTTGGAGTGCATGATTGTTTTTAAATCTGAAGGAGAAAAGTCTTCCATTTTTCGGGGTCCTTTCAGGCAACGTCAAGTTACAAGATTATTTCCATGGTTCTTATCAAATGCATTAAATTTATGCTTATATATATTCTCGGCAATCGGTTTATCACCGACTGAAACGCATCTCCGCTATTTCAATCAGATGTGTTTTCAATAGCAAATTTTAACAGTATTAGCCATTATTTTAAATTTTAATTAAGACAATTACGGCGGCAGCCAGGACTACGGGGAGAGTAACACAGTGTCGTGACATAATACGTCATTGGCGCAACGGCACATCCTTAAGTCCATATGGTACGCCGTACTTCAGACTGACAATTCGGTACGCCGGAGCTTACATAAACCATGGCGTTTTCTTGACATTCCGGCTTCATGACTGTAGTTTAGTGCAGTTTTAACGAATCTGAAACGGAGACAGCATCCCATGGAATATAAAGACACCCTCAACCTGCCGCAGACCGATTTTCCGATGAAGGCCAACTTGTATCAGCGGGAACCGGAAATGCTTGCAAAATGGGAGCAGAGCGGGCTCTATGCCAAACTTGAAACATCCGGCACAGAAAAGCCTCTCTACGTCCTGCATGACGGCCCCCCCTACGCCAACGGCCACATCCATATCGGCCATGCTCTCAATAAAACGCTCAAGGACATTCTGCTTAAAGTTAAACGTATGGAGGGGTTTCACGCCCCCTACGTGCCGGGTTGGGACTGCCACGGCCTGCCGATCGAACTGCAGGTGGAAAAGAACCTGGGTTCAAAGAAAAACCAGATGAGCAAACTTGAGATGCGGCGTGAATGCCGGAGCTATGCGGCCAAATTCGTCGATATTCAGAAAGAGGAATTCAAGCGTCTCGGAATCCTTGGCGACTGGGAAAATCCCTATCTGACGATGAACTATGAATACGAAGGGCTGACCGCAGCCGAACTGGCCCGCTTTGCCCACAACGGCGGACTCTACCGCGGCCGCAAGCCGGTGCACTGGTGTTCCTCATGCGTTACGGCTCTGGCCGAGGCCGAGGTCGAGTATGCCGATCACACCTCACCCTCCATCTTCGTCCGTTTTGCCCTGCGAGATGATCTGGGCGCTGACATCCCGGCTCTGGCCGGCAAACAGGCGTACATCGTAATCTGGACAACCACCCCTTGGACAATCCCGGCCAACCTGGCTGTGGCGCTCCATCCGGAGTTCGATTATGTGGCGCTGGAAACTGAAAAGGGTGTTTTGATCGTCGCTGAAGGGCTCAAAGACTCCTTCCTGACAACCGTTGGCCTGACCGGGGTCGTCATAGCAACATTCAAGGCGGGCGTACTGGAGCGAAAACTGTGCAAGCACCCCTTTTATGATCGCGATTCGATCGTGCTGCTGGGTGAGCACGTAACACTCGAAGCCGGTACCGGCTGTGTTCATACCGCCCCGGGTCACGGCCAGGAGGATTACGAGCTGGCACTGAAAGAAGGGCTCCAGATTTACAATCCGGTCGACAACCACGGAAAATATCTGGCGGATGTCGAGTTTTTCGGCGGCCAGCAGGTTTTTCCCGCCAATCAGAGTGTGATCGACAAGCTGATCGAGGTTGGGGCGCTGCTCCATACCGCCCCAATCAAACATTCCTACCCGCATTGCTGGCGCTGCAAGAAACCGATCATCTTCCGTGCTACCGAGCAGTGGTTCATCAGCATGAAGGCCAACGATCTGCGCGACAAGGCGCTGCAAGCCATAGACCAGGTGCAGTGGATTCCGAAATGGGGTCGGGAGAGGATTTACGGTATGATCGAAAATCGTCCCGACTGGTGCGTTTCCCGGCAGCGCTCGTGGGGCGTTCCGATCACCGCTTTCTCCTGTACCGCCTGCGGTGAATACATCGCCGACGGCACGATCATGGACCACGTAGCGGAGATTTTTAAAAAGGAGAGCTCCGACGTCTGGTTCGACTGGAGCGCCGAAAAGCTGCTTCCCGCCGGAACGGTCTGCCCGAAATGCGGTTCGGCATCACTGGAGAAGGAAAATGACATCCTGGACGTCTGGTTCGATTCGGGAGTCTCTCATGCAGCCGTGCTGGAACCGAACCCCAACCTCCGTTCACCGGCCGATATGTACCTGGAGGGGAGCGATCAGCATCGCGGCTGGTTCCATTCATCCCTGTTGGAGAGCGTCGGCACCCGGGGGGTCGCACCCTATAAAAACGTACTGACCCATGGTTTCGTGCTGGACGGTCAGGGACGTAAAATGAGCAAATCGGTAGGCAATGTTGTGGCTCCCGAAGATGTCATCAAGAAGTTCGGCGCCGACGTCCTCCGCCTCTGGGTCGCCGCAATGGACTATCAGGACGATACCCGTATATCACAGGAGATCCTGACCAGGGTTGCAGAAGCGTATCGCCGCATCCGGAACACCTGCCGTTACATTCTCGGCAACATCAGCAGTTTTGACCCGGAGTCACAATCGGTACCGTTCTCGGATATGCCGGAAATCGACCATTGGGCCCTGCATCAGCTTGAACTACTGAAAGAGCGGGTACTGACCGCCTATCAGGATATGGAATTCCATGTCATCTATCAGGAAGTCAACGGTTTCTGCACGACAGAGATGAGCTCGTTTTACCTCGACATCCTTAAAGACCGCATGTACACCAGCAAAGGAACCTCCCTGGAGCGACTGAGCGCCCAGACGGTCATGTTCCGGATCCTCGACACCCTAGTGCGACTTCTTGCTCCGGTACTCTCGTTCACCTCTGATGAGGTCTGGCAGTTCATGCCGGGACAGCGTGAGGAAAGTGTCCACCTGGCAGAGTTCCCCGTTCTCAATCCGGAGTGGAAAGATGATGCCCTGGCGGCCCGCTGGGAACGCATCATAAAAGTGCGCTCGGATGTTTCAAAAGCACTGGAACTGGCCCGTGTCGCCAAGACCATTGGACACTCTCTGGACGCTGCCGTCACCATTGCCGCCCCCCCGGAACTGTTCGCGTTCCTCCAGGAGTATGCAACCGAACTGAACAGCATTTTTATCGTGTCGAAAGCGACGCTGGCAACCGACCTGGAGGGGGAATACTGGACCTCAGAAAATCTGGAAGGTCTGAAAGTTCAGGTTACCGCAGCTCCCGGTGTAAAATGTGAACGCTGCTGGTATTACAGCGAAGAGTTGGGTACAAATGCCGAACACCCGACCATCTGCCCCAAATGCACGATTGCTGTTACCTAATTCCGGGCTTACTTCAGAAATGAATCTTTCGCAGTCAAGGGAGTGGGCATGCACACTGATATTTTAGTCCACGAAAAGAGCTCGCACCGCTTTGTTACCCTCAGCGGTGGCGTTGCCACCCAAGTTGAAGTAAATGGCTATGACAGTTGGGAAGGGCTGGTAGATCTTGCTGATCGCGGCCTGTATGCATCAAAAAATAACGGGCGCAACCGCGCCACCATCATACCCCCGGAAGACGCAGTCGACGACATCGTTCCCCGGATGCACGGAATTAACCAATGAGACCTCGCTACCCCCTGTTCGCCGCAATTTCCATCATTGGCATACTCATTGACCAGATCACCAAGATCGCTGTTGATCGGAGCATGCCGCTGTTCGACTCGATCCCGGTCGTTGAAAACTTCTTTCATATCACCTACGTCAGAAACAAGGGTGCGGCTTTCAGCTTCCTCTCTAACGCATCGTGGCGGCTGCCGTTCTTCATCACCATTTCACTCATAGCCGCGCTTGTTATTCTGATCGCCTTTCACCGATTGCGTGACGACCAGAGGTTGGCGCACACTTCGCTGGCCATGATTTTTTCCGGCGCAGTCGGCAACCTGATCGACCGGATCCGCCTGGGGGAGGTCATCGATTTTCTGGACGTTCACTGGTACCGGCACCACTGGCCGGCCTTCAACGTCGCTGATTCTCTGATCTGCGTCGGGGTTTTTCTGCTGGCAATCGATATGATTCTGGAGGAGAAACGATTGAAAAAGAGTTAAACCTGTAAACGGTAGCTGGAATAACACGGAAGATTTTGTAACTATATCAGCCTGAGATAGTTCTCAGTGCTGTTGAAAAATCCATACAATATATAAGACTCTCAGAGCTTACTCCGTATTGCTCCGTTTCTTCGTGTTTGAACGTTTTTTTGCCGGTTAATTGTTCCCCGCATAACGCACCCCGCCAACATAGAGTTCCTGCAGGTTCCCATCACGCATAACCCGCTCCAACACCCTACCTTCGCCGCCGTCACAATTCCCGACTACCTGAAAGTCCGCCCGTTTTCCGGTCTCCAGTGAGCCGCAAACCGCAGAGATACCAAGAGCGGCAGCAGCACCGGTCGTTACCATATGAAATACATCCTGCTCAGTCAGGTCGTCCGGAAAGATCTCCAGAGCAAAGCGCAGTTCATCCCATAGAGAGAGGGAGTTGTTACTGGCAAGCGAATCGGTGCCAAGCGCCAGAGGAATGCCGAACTTCTTGAAAAGAGCAACCGGGGCACGCCCGACATCAAGGAGCTCGTTACTGCGGGGGCAGAGTGCGATATGCACGCCGCGCGACTTGATGATGCGGGCGTCGGCAACGGAGACGTGAACGCAATGGACCGCCAGTGTGGTCGGGGTCAGCAGACCGTAGCGATCAAGTAATTCAGTGGAACTGCATCGAGCCGGATGTCCCAGAAAGCGTTCCCAGCCGACAAAGGGGTAGAAAGACGAGGCCATATCCCCACTGCCATCAAAGACAAAATCTGTCTCGGAACGAGATTCGGAGAGATGGATAGACAGCGGCAGAGCGTGTGATGCAGAAGCATCCCGTATTGCAGCCAGATGTTCTTGCGCAATCGTGTACAGGGAATGGGGGGCAAGGCCGGTCAACAGCGTCTGAACATCACCTTGATGTGCCGCGGCCGTCGCAGCAGCAAGTTTGCTTGTAAAATGACCCTGCTCCTGCCCGAGCACCTCGAAGTAGAGTCGACCGGCAAGCGGTGAGTGGTAGTAGAGCGCAGCCATTGCCGGATTGGTGACGATTTCGCCAATAGCTGTTGTTCCCGACTCCAAACACATTCGCATCCCCTCCTGAATCGAGTGGGGATACTCTGCAGCAGTCAGGCCACGGCCAATCTTGATCAACTGAATGATCCAGTCGGTAAAACGACGCGGATTGTAATCAACTGACGACCGGAGCCGCCAGGAAGGAAAGTGCGTCAGCTCAAGGTGGGTGTGTGCATTGACAAACCCGGGCAACAGAACACAGCCGGGGTATTCAAGCACCGGCGCGGAATATCGTTCAAGGAGCATGTCCAGAGGACCTGTATCGACAATAAGGCCATTGTGAACAAGCAGTGCCCCACCCGCTACAGGCGGGGCATCGGCATTGATCAGCCAGGAAGCGGCATAGATGATCTGTTCAGCCATGAATCACCCCCGAACAAATGAATGCCCTACCCTCGGGCCCCTGCTGCTGTCCCCTTAGCTGAACGCGCCAGCAATTTGGGGGCAGTTAGTGCTGAACCGGTTTTTTTCGACTGTTTTCCGGCAACGGCAGTGGAAGGCGGATACTTCTCCAAAGCGAGCTTGAGTGCCTCATCAACCTCTGAAACCGCGCTTATTTTGACCTTTTTCAATATTTCCGGAGGAATATCCTCCAGATCCTTTTTGTTCTGTTCGGGAATGATCACCAGCCGCATCCGTGATCTGACAGCAGCCAGAATTTTTTCCTTAAGGCCGCCAATCGGAAGCACTTTTCCGCGCAGCGTCACCTCGCCGGTCATGGCAACATCTTTTTTTACCGGGATTTTGCAGAGAATGGATACCAAAGCCACGGTCATGGCAACGCCGGCTGACGGGCCGTCCTTCGGTATCGCTCCGGCCGGGACATGGACGTGGATTTCATTTTCCTGAAATATTTCCGGTTTAAGATGCAGCGCCTCCGCATGAGCCCGGATGTAGGAATGGGCCGCCTGCACTGACTCCTTCATCACGTCACCTAACTGGCCGGTTAGCGTCAATGCCGTTTTACCCGCCATCAGGCTCGCTTCGATATGAAGAATTTCGCCTCCAACCGGCGTCCAGGCCAGTCCGTTAACGACTCCAATCTCGTTCTTGTCCAGCTCTTCTTCACGTATATATTTCGGTGCGCCCAGATAGGTGTGCAAGGACTTGGCGGTCACCTTGACGGTGCGCGGGTTCCCTTCCGCCACTTTCCGGGCCACCTTGCGGCAGATCTTGCCGATTTCCCGTTCCAGATTACGCAGACCGGCTTCGCGGGTGTATTTGGAGATAATCTCCATTATCGATTCATCGTCGAAACAGATGTGTTTGGCTTTAAGTCCGTTTTCCTTGATCTGGCGCGGCACCAGATAGCGTTTGGCAATCTCAAGTTTTTCCTCTTCGGTGTAACCGGCCAGGTTGATGACCTCCATCCTGTCGCGCAGCGCCGACGGGATCGGGTCCATCTGGTTGGCCGTCGCCACAAACATCACATTTGAGAGGTCAAAGGGCTGGTTGATATAATGATCGGAGAATGAGTGGTTCTGCTCCGGGTCAAGCACCTCAAGGAGCGCCGACGATGGATCACCCTTGTAGTCGTAGCCCAGCTTATCCAGCTCGTCCAGCATGAAGACAGGATTGTTGGCGCCGGCTTGTTTCAATCCCTGCAGAATACGCCCCGGCAGAGCACCGATATAGGTGCGACGATGCCCGCGAATCTCAGCCTCATCACGCACCCCCCCCAGTGAAATACGGACGAATTTACGATTCATGGCGCGAGCAATGGACTTGCCCAGCGAGGTTTTGCCAACACCGGGAGGACCAACGAAACAGAGTATCGGCCCCTTCATCTTTTTCTTCAGCTTGCGCACCGCCAGGAATTCGAGGATACGTTCCTTGATTTTTTCCAGGTAAAAATGGTCATCATCCAGAATTTTCTTGGCGCGAACGATATCAAGGCTGTCGCGGGTAGACTTGCTCCAGGGGAGCTCCACCATCCAGTCCAGATAGGTTCGTACGATACTGGCTTCGCCGCCATCCGGGTGCATATTTTCCAGACGGCCCAGCTGCTTGAGCGCCTCCTTCTGCACCGGCTCCGGCATTTTAGCCGCCAGAATCGCTTTTCTTACTTCGACAAGCTCCTCCTTGCCTTCGTTATCACCCAGCTCGCTCTGGATCGCTTTCATCTGCTCGCGCAGGTAATATTCCTTGTGGCTTTTACCCATCTCCTCACGTGCAGCATTCTGAATCTTTGCCTGCACACTCAGGAGTTCAACTTCGTGGTTCAGAAATTCATTAACCTTGGTCAAACGAATAATCGGATCGTTTATTTCCAGCAGGATCTGGGCATCCGCAACCTTCAGACCGAGATTACTGGAGACCAGATCAGCCATGCTGCCAGGATCCTGAATATTCTCCAGAATAACCATTACTTCGGGGGAGATCTGCTTGCCAAGCTCCATGACCTTGGTCAGCTGCTCGCGTACGGTCCGTATCAGCGCCTCAACCTCCAGCGATATATCCACGACCGTGGTGTCGTGCTGCCGCTCGACCCGGACCGTGTAGAACGGCTTGTCAGAGACGTACTCCGTAATGCGCGCCTTGGCCAGGCCTTGAACGAGGATCTTGACGCGACCATCAGGGAGCTTGAGCATCCGCATGATCATGGCGACGGTGCCGACCTCATAGATTTTATCGGCAGGAGGGTCCTCGTCACCAACATCGTGCTGAGTAGCCAGCAGTATCATGCGATCTCCTGCCAGGGCGCTGTCTACGGCCTTTACCGACATTTCTCGCCCGACGAAGAGCGGAATGATCATGAACGGGTAGACAACCACGTCCCGAATCGGCAGCAACGGCAGAACATCTGGAATTTTAAGTTCTTCCGAACTTTGCTCTATATCATTCTCTATCTCTATCAATTTAAATCTCCTTTATCGGCACAAGCCATTCGCAACTTTTTGGACAAATCACCCGCAGTACCCCACGCCGGTATTCCGCCCTGATAGCACGCGGATCAACATTTCCGGGGATATGTACTGCGTGATGAAAGCGGCCATGACTCCGTTCCACGCATATAAATTTACCTTCGTTCTGCTCCCTCGGCTTGCAGGCGTCCAGGGTCAGCGTCAAACCGTGCATCTTCAGAGAAATCGCGTCCAGAGTAAAACCGGGGAGGTCAAACTCGATGACAATGTCCTCGCAGGTTTCATACATATCCATCCTCGGACGGGTTTCATTCTCTTCGAACGAGTCCCGCAACTCAAGAGCATGCAGCAGGCTGCGCATCTCGCCGACATGACGATCGAATATTTCCTGCGTAAACGGTTTCCTGCCTGAAAAGCGTGGCATAATGGCACCTGAAGTGAGGGAATGTACCGAAGTATCTGTATCACTGTATAGTTAATCATTCCCTCCGGCAAAGTCAAGGCAGACATTCCGCAGAGAGTTGATTCGGATGACGCATAAATAGAATTTGACTTTGACCATACTATGCAATAAATAAGTTAGTTTATTTGATTGCGACTAACCGGGACATGGGGAACATATCATGGAAAAATGGTCCATCAGTGAATCTGCCAAGATTTACAACATCGACAACTGGGGTTCTGATCTTTTTTCGATCAATAAAAAGGGAAACATCTGCGTCCACCCCTCGTCAAATTCCAAGCAATCCATCGACTTGCGTGACCTTGTAAACGACCTGATCAAGCGCAAAATCAAACCTCCCATCCTGCTCCGCTTCATGGACGTACTGCAGGGCCGCATCGCCTCAATCAACCGGGTCTTTAAAAACGCCATTCAGGAAAATGATTATCCTGCCAAATACCAGACCTTCTACCCGATCAAGGTCAACCAGCAGCGCCAGGTCGTGGAAGCCATCGCCGGTTACGGAAAACGCTATAATATCGGCCTTGAAGTCGGCTCAAAGCCGGAGCTGGTGGCAGGTATTTCGATCTCCAGCGGTAACAACCTGCCGATTATCTGCAACGGCTACAAAGATGCCGAATACATCGAGACTGTGCTGTATGCCACCAAAGTCGGCTTCGACATCACACTGGTAGTCGAGAAACTGTTTGAGCTGGAAAAGATCATAGAGATATCCAAGAAGACCGGCATAATGCCCAAACTGGGGATCCGGGTCAAGCTTTCCTCCAAGGGAACCGGCAAATGGGCGACCTCCGGCGGAGAAGACGCCAAATTCGGCCTGCGCATGTCGGAGATCATTGCCGCTATCCGGATGTTGGAAGACCAGGAGATGCTGGGCTGTGTCAAACTGCTGCATTCGCACATCGGCAGCCAGATCACAAAAATTGACAAAATCAAGACCGCTCTGATCGAAGTTGCCCGCGTCTACACCGAGATGAAAAAGCTGGGTGTCGGCATTGAATATCTCGACATCGGCGGAGGCTTGGGGGTCGATTACGACGGTTCCAAATCGAGCTACTTTTCCAGTGTTAACTATACCATTGATGAGTATGCCAACGACGTCATCTACCAGATCAAGAATATCTGTGACGAAGCGGGAGTTGAATGTCCCAACATCATCTCCGAATCGGGCCGGGCAACGGTCGCTCACTACTCGGTACTGGTCACCAATGTCCTCAACACCAATACCCAGCATCTGATGCCCGATTTCGAGGAGATTCTAACTCAGTCGGAAAAAGTAGCACCGACCGTGAGTAAGCTGAGGGATATCTACAAAAGCATCGACCGCTTCTCGCTGAGGGAGGACTATCACGACACACTGCAGCTGATCAACGAGGCGGTCAGCCTCTTTAACCTCGGTTACCTGACGCTCAACGACCGGGCTATGGCTGAATGGCTCTACTCGAAGATCATCAAAAAGATCAACAGCATTGTCGAGAAAATCAGGCCGATTCCTGAGGAGCTGCAGAACTTCCAGCTCTCCATGCGGCAGACCTACTTCGCCAATTTTTCACTGTTCCAGTCGATCCCCGACTCCTGGGCCATCGACCAACTCTTCCCGATCGTGCCGTTGCAGCGCCTCAATCATAAGCCGGATGTCATGGCTTCGATCGCCGACATAACCTGTGACTCGGACGGCGAGATAACCAGTTTTGTCGGTGAAAACGGCCGTTCAAAATTCCTGCCGCTGCATAAAATCCGCAAGGATGAGGATTATTACATCGGCTTCTTCCTGATCGGAGCCTATCAGGAGATTCTGGGCGATCTGCACAATCTGTTCGGCGACACCAACGCGGTCCACATCACCTTCAACAAGAAGACCGGCTACATGATCGACACGGTCATCAACGGCGACGCCACCTGGGAAACGCTGAAATATGTACAGTATAAAGGACCGGAGATCCTGAAGCGCGTCAGAGATAATCTGGAGAAAAGCGTCGCCTCGAAGAAGATCTCCATCGAAGAGAGCAGCCACTTTGTAGAGCTGCTGGACAGAACACTACTGGGATATACCTATCTGGGGGAATAATATAATGAGCAAAGTCCTTATCATCGGTGCCGGCGGTGTCGGCCAGGTTGTCACCCACAAATGCGCCCAGCGGCGCGACATTTTCAGCGAGATCACCCTCGCCTCGCGCACCAAATCCAAGTGCGATACCATTGCCGCCCAGCTGGGTGGCAGCATCAAGACCGCACAGGTAGATGCCGATAACGTTCCCGAGCTGGCAGCACTTATCAGACAGGTACAACCGAAGCTGGTGATCAACGTCGCTCTCCCCTACCAGGATCTGCACATCATGGACGCGTGCCTCGAAACCGGCGTCGACTATCTCGACACCGCCAACTACGAGCCGCTCGATACCGCCAGGTTCGAATACTCATGGCAGTGGGCCTATCAGGAACGCTTCCGCGAAAAGGGGCTGATGGCGCTGCTCGGTTCCGGTTTCGATCCGGGGGTCACCAACGTCTACACAGCCCTGGCCGCCAAGAAGTATCTGGACGTGGTGGAAGAGATCGACATCATCGATGCCAACGCCGGGAGTCACGGTCAACCGTTTGCCACCAACTTCAACCCGGAGATCAACATCCGTGAAGTGACCGCCACCTGCCGCCACTGGGAGAATGGCCAGTGGGTCGAGAGTCCACCGCTGACGACAAAACACTCCTTCGATTTCCCCGCAGGGATCGGCCCGATGAACATCTACCGTCTCTACCATGAAGAGATGGAATCGCTGGTCAAGCACATCCCGACCATCAAAAAGGCCCAGTTCTGGATGACTTTCTCCGACAACTACCTGAAGCATCTGGAAGTGTTGCAGAACGTCGGCATGACCCGCATCGACGAGGTGGAGTTTAACGGCCAGAAAATAGTTCCGATCCAGTTTTTGAAAGCGCTCCTCCCCGACCCCGGTTCTTTGGGACCGCTGACCAAGGGAAAAACCTGCATCGGCGTCATCGCCCGCGGCATCAAGGACGGCGAGCGGAAGCAGGTCTACATCTACAATATCTGTGATCACGAGGCCTGCTTCCGTGAGGTTCAGTCTCAGGCGATCAGCTACACCACCGGTGTCCCTGCCGTGGTCGGCGCGATCATGATGCTGACCGGCAAATGGCGCGGTGCCGGAGTATTCAACATTGAACAGTTCGACCCGGAACTGTTTTTGGAGGTACTGGGACCAATGGGGCTACCGACAGTCGTTGTCGATGGCGGCGAATGGCCTGAACTGTAACTCGTCACAACAACCCTGACCACAATGACAAAAGAATCTGGAACGTTACCAAACAGCGACACGAACGCCAGCCAAACGGCTCTACGGCATAGTATACGCAGCCAATGGCTGATATTGGCCCTTGCCCTGACCATTCTTGCCGGCGTTTTCGCTTATCAGACCTTCACCGCCCATCGCGACATCACCAATCAGGAGCAGCTCCGCCTGCAAACCCAGGCTCGGGTTATTGCCTTAAATGTTGAACGACAACTTGAAACGACAGAACTGGCGCTGACCTCGGCCATAAAAGACAGGCCCTACCTGCTCAGGCATGAAGACATAACATTGGCCAACCATCGTTTGCAGGCATTGGCCGATGCCATGTCCGGTATCCGTACCATGTTTGTGCTCGACGCGGAGGGGACCGTGGTGGCCTCAAATCGAGATGAGCTGATCGGCAGGGACTTCCACACTCGCGATTATTTTGCAACCCCGGCAAAAGACAATAATCCTTCTGTATTTTACCTGTCGCCGCCATTCAAGACCGTACTGGGGTCATTCCTCATCAACGTTTCACATGTCATCCCGGCAGCAAACGGCAGCTTTAACGGCGTCGTCACCGCCGCGCTTGACCCGGAATACTTTCAGGTCCTGCTGAGTTCGGTACTCTATGCTCCCGACATGTGGAGCGCCATCAACCATGGTGACGGTATCCGCTTTATGACCGTCCCGGATCAGGGTGGACAGCCCGGAAGGAATCTGGCGCTGCCCGGCACCTTCTTCACGCGTCACCGGAAAAGCGGCGAACTCGAGAGTGTGCTGACCGGAAAATCCGTCAGCTACAGCTCGGAACGCATCATGGCGCTACGTACCGTTCAGCCGCAAAAACTGCAGTTGGACAAACCGCTCTATGTTGCCTGCAGCAGGGATTATGCAGCAATCTACGAAAGCTGGCGCAGCTCTACCCTCAAACAGGCAATTGCTTTTGTGCTGATCGGCGCCGCTTCAGGCTTCGGCCTGGCACTGCTCCAGCAGCGACAACGGGAAATGGCATCTCTGGCGGCACAAGCCCAGGATTTAATGAACCTGCGTGCAGAAGAGCGGCACAAGCTGGGCATCCGCTACCAGACACTGCAGGCAGTGTCCCGTGACGGCATCCATATCCTCGATCAGGACGGCAACCTGGTAGAATCGAATGCCACCTTCCGCCAGATGCTGGGATACGGTACGACAGACGACCTGCAACTGAACATCACCGACTGGGATATCGGCATTCCCCCGAAGGAGTTGGCTGCCAAGGTTCGGGAACTGATCCATACCCCAGCCATCTTCGAGACCAGGCACCGCCGTCGCGACGGGACGATCTTCGATGTTGAGGTCAATGGCTGTGGCGTACAACTGGACGGCGCATGGTATCTTTACGCCTCATCCCGCGACATATCCAAACGAGTGGAGATGGACGCCTCGTTACAGAAATCCCGCCAGCTTCAGGCCGACATTTTTGATTTTTTGCCTGATGCAACCTTTGTTGTCGACCTGGATAAGAAGGTTATCGCCTGGAACAGGGCGATGGAGGAGATGAGCGGCGTTGCCAAGGAGGAGATACTGGGACAGGGGGACCATGCCTACACCATCCCCTTCTACGGTGATAGGCGGAACCAGCTGCTTGACTTTATTGATATCGATGATGACGAGCTCAAGGCAAAATACCAGGGAGTTACCCGACTTGGGGACCGCCTCTTTGGAGAAACCTTCTGCCCGGCGTTATTTAACGGCAAAGGAGCCCATGTCTGGGCGATTGTTGCCCCTTTGTACGACTCTGACGGAATGAGAATCGGCGCGATTGAGTCGATCCGGGATATCACTGCCATCAAGGAGACCGAGGCCAATCTGGCCCGCTCCAACCGGGAGCTGGAACAGTTTGCCTATGTCGCTTCACACGACCTGCAGGAGCCGCTGCGCAAGATCGCCGGTTTCACCGAGTTGCTTGCAATCCGCTCCAAAGGGACCCTTGATGAAAAAGCCGAATCCTACATGGCGTACATTGTTGACGGCGCCACGCGGATGAGCAGCCTGATCAACGACCTGCTGAGTTACTCACGGATCATGAGCAGCACCAGGGAACTTGCAGAGACCGACTGTTCTGCGGTACTCTCCAGAGTACTACGCGATTTTGATCTGGTCATCAAGGAGAGCAACGCCGAGATCGTCTGCGGGCCGCTGCCGGTCGTTCAGGCCGACCAGAGTCAACTTGGACAACTGTTCCAGAACCTGATCGGTAATGCCATCAAGTACCGTGGCGCTGCAGCACCGAAGATCACCATCAATGCCGTCAAGCGACGTACCGACTGGCTCTTCTCCGTTGCTGATAACGGCATCGGCGTCGCACCGGAATTTTACGAACGAATCTTTGCCATCTTCCAGCGGCTGCATACCAGAACCGAATATCCCGGCACCGGTATAGGCCTGGCGGTCTGCCAGAGGATCGTCAAACGCCACGGCGGTAAAATATGGGTCGAGTCCACGGTAGCTGCCGGCTCAACGTTCTTTTTTACGATACCTTTAACACCGAAAGATACGGAGACAACATAGATGAGTGAGAATCGTATGCATACCGTCCTGCTGATTGAGGATGACCCTGGTGATGCGCTGCTGATAAGAGAGATGCTTGAACAGCAGGAGTGCAAGGCGCAGCTAATCACTGTTGAGCGACTTTCTGAAGGAATACACTTTCTGCAGCAGAATGCATGTGATGTCGTTCTGCTCGACATGAATCTCCCCGACAGCAGCGGACTTCCCACTATGACCCGTCTGCTGGATGCCGTGCCCACCACACCGATCATTGTCCTGACCGGCCTCTCCGATGAATCGTTTGGTGTCGAGGCGGTCAAATCAGGGGCGCAGGATTACCTGATAAAAGGAGACATTGACGGCAGGATTTTGAAGCGCGCCATGTTTTATGCCGTTGAGCGAAAAAAACTCGAGATTGCCCTGAAACAGACCAGAGACCTGTTTGAACGTCAGGCACGGATTGACTATCTGACCGGTATTTATAACCGTCTGATGTTCAGTGAACTGCTGGAGGCGGAACTGCAGCGAGCCAGGAGATACGGCTCCGATCTGTCGCTGATCATGTTTGATCTGGACCACTTCAAAAAGATCAATGACACCTACGGCCACACTATGGGTGATCATGTATTAAAAGAGATCGCCCAGCTTACCTCCGACAGCATCCGGGCCCATGACATCTTAACCCGCTGGGGCGGGGAGGAATTCATGGTGCTTATTCCCAAAACAGATCAAAACCAGGCTGGTATTCTGGCTGAAAAGCTGCGCCGTTTCTTCGAGGCCCATGATTTCGGCAACGGCCTGCAGGTTACCGCCAGTTTTGGCGTAACCCAGTTAAGAGTTGGTGAACATGCCGACACCTTCACTGCCCGATCAGATAAAGCCATGTATCTGGCAAAACAAAATGGCAGGAACCGGATTGAGTCGCTGTAATGCAATGATCCACATGAGTACATCACGTCGACCGGAGGCGGTTTCAGATGAAGGGAAAAAAGGTTGTGGACATACTACTGGTAGAAGATGACGCAGGTGATGTTGAGCTGACCCGCGAAGGACTTGCGGCAGGAAAGATGTTCGTACATCTGCATACGGTTGATGACGGCATCAAGGCGCTGCGTTTTTTGAGACGGGAGGAGCCGTATGCCGACGCCGTTCGACCAGACATCATTCTGCTTGACCTCAACTTGCCGCGCATGGATGGCAGAGAGACGCTGAAAGAGATCAAGGGCGATGAACGTTTGAGAAGTATTCCTGTTGTCGTGCTGACAACCTCTGAAGCTGACATAGATATCATTAAATGTTATGATCTCGGTGCAAGCTGTTACATTTCAAAACCGGTCGGCTTTGATGAATTTCTGAAGGTCGTGCGGTCGCTGGAAGACTTCTGGTTTACCGTTGTCAAAATGCCACCCAAGGATTAGTACTACAGATGACCGGTATCGATATCGACAAAATCCTCCACCTTTCCCCCTCTCCCGCCTACGTGGTGGATTTGGGACGCCTGCGCCACAACCTGGCGATTCTGGACGACGTGCAGCAACGTAGCGGTGCTAAAATCCTGCTGGCAATGAAAGCCTTCTCCATGTGGAGCGTCTTCCCACTCATCAGCCGCACGCTGCAGGGTGTCTGTGCCAGCTCACCATGGGAGGCACGCCTAGGGCGGGAAGAGTTCGGCCGCGAGGTGCACAGTTTCGCCGCCGCCTTCAAGGAGAGCGACGTCGCCCAACTGCTGCGCATCTCCAATCATCTGGTATTCAACTCCTTTGACCAATTGGAGCGTTTCCGCCCCTTGTGGGAGAAGGAACAGGGGCGCGTCTCGATCGGCCTGCGGGTCAACCCGGAGCATTCCGAGGGGCATACCGAGATTTACGACCCCTGCGCGCCCCATTCGCGCCTCGGCATTCCGCGCAAGGAATTTGACGGGCGCTCTCTGGAGGGGGTTGAAGGGTTGCATTTTCACACCCTCTGCGAGCAACTATTCGAGCCGTTGGAGCGGACCGCACGGGCGTTTGAGGAAAAATTCGGCGAGTTTTTGCCACAGATGAAATGGATCAACTTTGGCGGCGGGCACCACATCAGCCGCGAGGGGTACGACATCGACGGGCTGGTGGAACTGATCCGCTATTTCAAAGATACATACGGCGTGGAAGTCTACCTCGAACCGGGTGAGGCGGTCGCCATCGGCACCGGCATTCTGGTGGCAGAGGTCCTCGACGTGGTCAATAACGGCATGGATATCGCGATACTGGACGTCTCTGCCACCTGTCATATGCCGGACATCCTGGAGATGCCGTACCGACCCGGCATCAACGGCGGCTTTGATCCCGGTGACAAATCACACTCCTACCGTCTGGGGGGGGCATCCTGTCTGGCGGGGGACGTGATCGGCGACTGGTCGTTTGAGCAGCCGCTCCATCCCGGCGACAGGCTCGCTTTTGAGGATATGGCACACTACACGATGGTTAAGACGACCACCTTTAACGGCATTCAGCTCCCGCACATCTGTACCTTCGAACCGGAAACCGGGGAGTTGAAGGTGGTGCGCAGCTTCAGCTACGAAGACTTTAAACAACGGCTTTCATAGGAGACCACAATGTCAATCAACACAAGAATATGGATGACCGGCTCGCTGGAATGGTTCGGCTATATCGGCGAAGAGGAAATGTTTCTGGGGCAACGCTCTTTTCCCAACCCGCCGGATGAAGGAGATGCCTGGACCACTGAGGTTGGCGATATGTTCAAGATCATCGACGGTGAAATAAGGCTTTTAGGCAAAACAGAACCGCCCAAGAAGTTCTGGTAACAGCACCCGATGCCTCCCCGTAAACAAGAGTCGCTCTCCCCATGACAGTCCCGCTGCATATCATTGAAGTCGCCATTCCGCTCTACCTGGAAAAGACCTTTCACTACCGTGTGCCTGAACGGCTGCAGAAAGAGGCGCTAACCGGACGGCGCGCCCTGGTTCCGTTCGGAAACAGGAAGTTGACCGGTTATATTCTGGGGGATGCCGCTGGGTCCGGAATTTCCAATCTGAAAGAGATCATTGAGGTATTGGACAGCGAACCGCTCTGGACGGCTGGGGAACTGGAATTTTTCCGCTGGACCGCTTCCTATTACCAGCATCCGCTCGGTGAAGTTGTGCGCACGGCCCTCCCGGCCGGAATCAACATTCAAACCCGCAAAGGTACTTCCGGTGAACAGGGTGCCCTGACCGGAGGCAAGAGCGCACGCCGTGAAAAATTTTACTCTCCCGGCCCGGCCGTAGATCCCCCCCGTCACCCCAGCCCCAAAGCGCTCGAAATATTGGCGGTCATTCGGGATGCGGGCGATATTTCAGCGGGAGAACTGCGCAAACGCTTCGGTGCGTGCACTCCGCAACTCAAACGGCTGGTCGAACTCGGTTTGAGTACGGCGGAAGAGCGCGAAATTTACCGTGATCCGTTTAAAGATTGCACCGTGATCCGTGACGAACCACGATGGCTGCACACCCATCAAAAAGGGGCTCTGGACGCGATTACACGTTGCCTCGACCAGCAGCAGTTCACGCCGTTCCTCCTCTATGGCGTAACCGGCAGCGGCAAAACCGAGGTCTATCTTCAGGCCATCTCCCATGCACTCGAACTCGGAAAAAACGCCCTGGTACTCGTGCCTGAAATCGCCCTGACCCCGCAGCTGACCGGACGCTTTCAGGCCCGTTTTGGCGGCGGCATCGCCATACTGCACAGCGGCCTGTCCGACGGTGAGCGGTATGACGAATGGCGCCGTATTCGGCGGGGACTGGCGAGGATCGTCATCGGTGCCCGCTCGGCGATTTTTGCACCGCTGGACAAAATCGGCATCATCATCGTCGATGAAGAGCATGAAGCGTCGTTCAAGCAGTCCGACGGCCTGCGTTACAATGCCCGCGACCTGGCGTTGGTACGGGGGAGGATGGAACGGGCCGCCGTTGTGCTCGGTTCGGCAACGCCATCAGTGACCACTGTCCATGCTGCCGGCGAGGGGCGTCTGACACTGCTTGAACTGCCGGAACGGGTCGAAGGCCGCCCGATGCCTGCCGTTGAACTGGTAACTATGAAAGGGAGCAAAGAGACCATCTCTCCAACACTGTCGGCTTGCCTGGCGGAAACATACGGGCAGGGACGGCAGGCGATTGTGTTTCTCAACCGGCGCGGCTATGCCACTTTTCTGGTCTGCACGGACTGCGGCAAACCGCTGACCTGCCCCAACTGCTCCGTTACACTGACCTACCACCGCCAGCGGGGGCAGAGTCTCTGTCATTACTGCGACTATGCCGTTCCGGCACCCGGCACCTGCCCCTCGTGCGGCGGGACAACGCTGAGTGAATTGGGCGCGGGAACGGAAAAACTGGAACACGACCTGAAAGAGCTGCTGCCGTCGGCACGGATTGTCCGGATGGATAGTGACACGACCTCCGGCAAGGGGAGCCACGAGCGTCTGCTATCGCGGATGAACGACGGCAGCGCCGACATCCTGGTCGGCACCCAGATGATCGCCAAAGGGCACGACTTCCCCGAAGTAACGCTGGTCGGGGTGGTAAACGCCGAGGCGAGCCTCGGTATGCCCGATTTCCGGGCAGCTGAACGGACCTTTCAGCTGCTGTCACAGGTCATCGGCCGGGCCGGCCGTGGAGAGACCCCTGGGCGGGTGGTGGTACAGGCGCTTGATACCGACCACTATGCGATCAAGTCTGCTGCAGAGCATGATGCTGCACGATTTTACCGGGAGGAGCTGGAGTTTCGCCGCGAAGCCGGGTATCCCCCCTTCTCATTCCTGGCCGCGTTTGCCATATCCGGTCTTTCAGAGCAGGCGGTCTCCGGGCAGGCCGACACCACTGCCCGTTTACTGGCGCAACTCAAATCAGAACTGAAGGTACGGGTTGAAATCCTCGGCCCGGCCCCCTCCCCCATCTACCGTCTGCGCAATCGTTTTCGCCGCCAGATCCTGCTAAAGGGCGCCAACCGCAGTGACCTCCATCGATTGCTCACCTTCTGGCGGCAGCGGGCGACGGTGATTTCAACGGTCCGTATTTCCGTCGACATTGATCCGGTTGACATGATGTAAACAGACAGGGCGCCGGAGACACCCAACTGAAAAGGGCAAGAGCTGTTCAGCGTTGATTTTTGCTGCACCAAAGCCATTTACGAACGATATTAATTAAATCAGGTTGCGCTTCCGTTATCATCTGATAGAATACCCACGTGAACAGATCAACGGCACGCGAGGACTACATGCCTGAAAACAGACTGCTGCCGTACTCTGACATATCACTCTTGTACGTCGAGGACGATGCCGCTACCCGTGAGCAGGTTTCGCGCATTCTGAGCGCACGGGGCTACCGGCTGACCGTTGCAGAAAACGGCGAACAGGGGCTTGCATGTTTTAGAGAGCAGCCCTCTGATATTGTTCTGACCGACATCATGATGCCACGGTTAAACGGCCTTGAAATGGCTCGTGCACTGCGTGTTCTGTCACCAGAAATCCAGATTACCTGCATGACCGCCTTTAGCGACACCAGCTACCTGATCGAAGCCATCGAAATCGGAATTAACCAGTTCGTGCTCAAACCGGTTGAATTCAATAGCCTGTTCACCGCCCTGGACCGCTGCCAGAAGATGGTCGAGCTTGATCGCCGTCAACGCCGACTGGAAGCAGAAAATAT
>Ga0209125_1001065_pt1 | contig 28769 bp, 17 predicted proteins | sample BarGraIncub1131A_FD_184503 | JGI IMG/M metagenome (GOLD analysis project Ga0209125, IMG submission 184503) | Arctic peat soil microbial communities from Barrow, Alaska - Barrow Graham LP Incubations 11-31A (SPAdes) (version 2) | ecosystem: Environmental > Terrestrial > Soil > Wetlands > Peat... | reverse complement strand
CACGACCATGTACGGAACACCGACCTGGCCAGCGAGCAGGATATGCTCACGTGTCTGAGGCATTGGGCCGTCGGTAGCAGCGACAACGAGAATAGCGCCATCCATCTGAGCAGCACCAGTCACCATGTTCTTGACATAGTCAGCATGGCCTGGGCAGTCGACGTGAGCGTAATGACGATTGGCAGTCTGGTATTCGACGTGCGACGTGTTAATCGTAATGCCGCGAGCTTTTTCTTCGGGTGCATTATCGATTTCGTCGAACTTCTTAGCGACGCAGAGACCCTTTTTAGCGAGGGTTGTGCAGATCGCTGCAGTCAGAGTAGTTTTACCATGATCAACGTGGCCGATGGTGCCGATGTTGACATGGGGCTTCGTGCGTTCAAACTTTTCTTTCGCCATTTGGTGTACCTCTTAGGTATTAAACTTCTTCAGGACACCAATTGACCGAGCCTAGACTCGACGCTTCGGTATCCGATAAACCGAAGGGCATAGGAAGCAGTACCCTTCGAAATTGAGCGTCCAATAGTAGAATAACCGAATACCTTCTTCAAGGGTATTTCGATGAATATTTTAACAAACTTTCCATCACCATTGATTTCTTTAACTTTTCCGCCGCGCCCTTGCAAGTCTCCTATGATATTTCCAGCAAAATCTGGTGGTGTATCTAGTTCCATAAGCATAATGGGCTCTAATATCTCAACTGATTCTTCTAGGTTCATTAATATCAGGGCATCCATAAATACTTTCCTTACCCAAGCGCCTGGGCAATTTTCTGGTATCTTCGCGTCTTCAATGAGCATCCGAACGCCTTGAAGGCTCCCCTTTCCAGTAATCCCGCTTTCGCAAAACTCTAAAAACGTGTCTTGTACCAAGTCGGCTTCCCTGGGTGAAAGCGGAGAACTTAGAGCAGTGCTTGAAACAACCTCGCAAACAATCCCATCAATGGCTTCTAATGATATTTGTATTTGAAGCTCAAGGCCATCGGTTGAATTGAACGAGTTCCGCTTTGTAACGCGATGCTTTTTAAGTCTTTCATAGTAGATCACTTCAGGAGTTCCTGCGATCACTTCACATTGAAGCTCCCGATTTAGCCTGTTTACAAGCACTTCAAGCTGAACTTCACCCATTGTTTTAACTGCCCAACCGCCTGTTTCTGGGTCAGCCTGCACCCTCATAGAGGGGTCACTGCGAAGCATGTTGCGTAAGCCGTTGTCTATTGTCGTCCAGTCATCTAAATGTGCACACTCGATCTTTGCATGGAGCAAGGGTTGGTATTTGAGATCTGCTACGTGTTCAATTTCGGCAGAGCGCCCCTTCAGTTCACCTGATCGTCCAATTATATCACCTAGATCAAATTTGCGGTCCCCAGCAACAAGCGCGTAAACGTCGTTATGTTTGATTTCTTGTACTGGAGAAAGCATTTCGGCCGCAATTCGGAAAAATCGAAAGCTTTCTGGCCAAACCGATTCTGGGAGGTTAGCTCCACTTTTGAACAGTGCATACTCACTGCCGTCACGACAATGCCTTAATCGAATGACCGTTCCGAGCAAGTGTTCATCTGTTGTAACAGGTTGTGGGAAGTACAGATTGAATGATGTCATTAGCTGCCTGACGCCACGACACATTTTAGCAGACCCGCAAAAGCACGGTACGAATTCACCCTTGGCAAATAACGTTTTAAGCGCATCCGTAAGGGCCTCTGAACTAATTATATTGCCATTTAGAACCGATTCAAGAATATTATCGTCAACGTTGGATGCTGCTTCGCAAACCTCGTTATATAAGCGATCAAGACGCGTTGATGATTCCGAAATCTTTACAATCTTCGATTCTTTACCCTGATCATCATGTTCAATAACTACCCGGGATAATACATCTAACATTCCGTTATTGCATTGTTTGCTAAGCGGTATATTTAATAGCAACGGACGAACATTAAGTTTTTCCTCGATGTCCATGAGCAAATCATCAAGGCTGCTATCTGGGTGGTCAAGTTTGTTTACGAATATTGCTGTTACTACCCCTCGCTCCTTTAATTTTTTCCACGCACTAACTGTTTGTGTTTCAACACCACCGGTTCCTGAGATGACAAGTACAGCGCCATCTACAGCAGCCAAGGCTAGATCAACTTCAATGCCAAAATCAATATGGCCAGGAGTGTCTATCAGGTTGTATTGGTGTTCTTTCCAATAATATGTTGAAATGCCCGCTTCGATGGTAATGCCTTTAGATTTTTCTTCGGGCAGGTAGTCAAGGGTCGCGAGTCCATCATCCACATCGCCTGGATGGGATACTTCTCCTGCCATGAATAATATTCTTTCGGAAAGCGTTGTCTTCCCTGCATCAACATGGGCGAGAATAGCAAGGTTGCGGATCATCCATTTTCCTGGCTAAGGCAAATAACTCTTGTCATACTAAACAGAAATACCCAGCCTGTTTGCACAAGCTGGGAAATTTCGGGTGCAATTTAAACGAGAACTACCAGCGGAAGCTAGCAAATGCTTTGTTTGCTTCTGCCATCTTATGGGTATCTTGACGCTTACGAACAGCATTGCCTTCGTTATTGATCGCCTGGATGAGCTCTGCACAAAGACGGTCAGCCATATTTGGCTCAGAACGCTTACGGGCAGAATCAAGGAGCCAGCGGAGAGCTAGAGCCTTTGCACGGTCAGGAGCAACTTCGATTGGCACCTGGTAGTTAGCACCACCAACACGGCGGGACTTAACTTCAAGGCGTGGCTTGATGTTTTCGAGAGCGTTCTCAAACTTCTCAACAGGGGTGCCTTTCGCATCCACTTTCTTGTCCATCATAGCAAGAGCGTCATAAACGATGCTTTCTGCAATGGTTTTTTTGCCTTGCTTGAGAACAACACCGACAAGTTCAGTAACGAGGGTGGACTTATAACGTGGATCAGGAAGGACACCACGCTTAATGTTTTTTCTTCTTCTGGACATCTTTAGACCGCCTTATTTCTTCTTAGCGCCGGCAGCGCTCTTGTCGCCGGGCTTACCCTTCTTAACACCATACTTGGAACGGCTCTGTTGACGGCCATTGACCGCCTGAGTATCCAAGGTTCCACGAATGATGTGGTAGCGCACACCAGGAACATCCTTCACACGACCACCACGGATCAGAACGATGGAATGCTCCTGCAAGTTATGGCCTTCGCCTGGAATGTACGCAGTTACTTCCATCTTATTGGAGAGGCGTACACGTGCGATCTTACGCAATGCAGAGTTAGGCTTCTTAGGAGTGGAAGTATACACACGTGTGCAAACTCCGCGCTTCTGAGGACAAGACTTGAGCGCTGGTGAAGCGGTGCGGTTTTCCACCTTTTCACGGCCGTTGCGCACGAGTTGTTGAATAGTTGGCATAGTATTTTCCCGAAATTAAGGCGATCAAATATAGTTTCTATAAAGCGTTCGTCAAGCAAGACACTTATTCAAGTTCCTCGCCACCCTCTTCTTGGTCTTCTAAGTCACCATCAAGCTGGATAACGGACTCAAATAACTGATCCTCACCCATCTCATGTTCACGGCGCTCAAAATCCTTCTCAGCATCCACATCCTTCACGTTCATGCCGCGAAGATGGAGTGCTCCGGTTCCCGAAGGAATTAAGCGGCCCATGATCACATTTTCCTTGAGACCAACCAATTCATCGCGACGGCCTTCAATAGCTGCACGAGTAAGAATCTTTGTGGTTTCCTGGAAAGAGGCTGCTGAGATAAAACTATCTGCCGCGAGAGACGACTTGGTAATACCTAAGAGCATTGGCTGGAAGTTAGCAGGACGCCTAGAGTCCTTCACTACGCGCTCATTCTCCAGACGGAGACGGACACGTGAGATTTCTTCATCTGGCAATAGATCAGTGTCACCGACTTCCTTGACACGAACCTTGCGCATCATCTGACGGACGATGCACTCGATGTGCTTATCGGAGATCGCAACACCTTGCAAGCGATACACAGCCTGGATTTCATCCACCAGATGGCGCTGAACTTCCTCGGTGCCGAGAACAGCTAGGACGTCATGTGGATTAATCGAGCCATCGCAAACTTTCTGACCTGAGCGGACACGGTCACCTTCATGGACAGAAAGATGCTTACCGCGTGGAACAGAAACGCTGATTTCGACAAAGTCGCCGCGCTCGTTCTTATCGGTTTCGCTCTTGATGATCATTTTCTGGTTGCCGCGTTCTTCATTGCCCAGATAGACGATACCGTCAATCGGTGCAAGAACAGCAGGAGACTTCGGCGTACGAGCCTCAAACAATTCAGCAACTCGTGGAAGACCACCGGTGATATCGCGAGTCTTGCCTACTGCACGTGGCATCTTGGAAAGAATGTGTCCAGCCTCAACAGCCTCACCATCCTTAACAGATACAATAGCAGCATTTGGAAGTGGATAGAAACCGACTTTCTGTCCGTTCGCGTCCAAGATATTCACTCCAGGACGACGCTTGCCGCGCTTATCCGCAATGATAATCAAGGTTGTGATACCCGTGGACTCGTTGTAATCTTCATGGAAGGTTACATCTTTAAGCATATCGATGTACTGCACAGTGCCTGTGGCATTAGCAAGAATCACAGAGTTATACGGATCCCAGCTGAACATCACGCCATTTTGTTTTACAACTTCTCCAGATTGAACATGGAGAATGGCACCGTACGGAACCAAGAAACGGGAACGTAGAATCTGGTTGTTGTCATATACAACAGCTTCAGCCATGCGAGAACAGACAACCGATTGCCCCTTATAGGTCATGGTGTCCATGTTCTCATAGGCAACGCGGCCATCAATTGGCGACTTCTTGCTGCTTTCGACAGTCAGACGGGAAGACGCACCACCGATATGGAACGTACGGAGAGTAAGCTGCGTACCAGGCTCACCGATGGACTGTGCAGCAATGACGCCGACAGCTTCACCGAGATCGACGGAACGACCAGTAGCAAGGTTACGGCCATAGCACTTAGCACAGACACCGCGCAAGGAGGCGCAAGTAAGAACCGAACGGACACGAACATGTTCGATACCAGCGTCGGTAATCTTACGGACGTGGCCTTCTTCCATCATTTCACCGGCGCAGACAAGAACTTCGTCTGTAACTGGATGTTTGATGTCTTGTGAAGCAACACGACCGAGGATACGTTCGTCCAATGCCTGTACAACGTCGTCGCCATCCTTGGATGCATAGAGCTCAATGCCAAGTTCGGTTTCACAGTCGTTTTCGGTGATGACCAGATCCTGAGCAACATCGACAAGGCGACGGGTCAAGTAACCGGCATCAGCTGTTTTCAGAGCAGTATCGGCAAGACCCTTACGGGCACCATGAGTCGATGTAAAGTACTCAAGAACGTTAAGACCTTCACGGAAGTTGGACTTAATTGGGTTCTCGATAACTTCTTGACCGCCGAGCTTTTTCACTGGTTTCTGCATCAGACCGCGCATACCCGAAAGCTGCTTGATCTGTTCGCGGCTACCACGGGCACCGGAATCGGCCATCATAAATACGGGGTTGAAGCCGTCACGATCTGTTTTGAGTTTGTCAAATAGAACCGTAGCAACCTGGTTTGTTGCATGAGACCATGCATCGATAACCTGATTGTAACGCTCGCCATCCGTGATCATACCGTCATTGAACAGATTGAGAATTTTTTCCACGTCTTTGGTGGTCTTTTCTACGATCTGATACTTTTCCTGAGGAATGATCATGTCGGAAATGGCAACGGACATACCAGCTCGGGTTGCCCAGAAGTAGCCTGTATCCTTGAGGTTATCAAGATAAGTTACTGTGATGCGGTTACCGGTACGACGATACAAATCATCGATTGACTTGGAAATGACTTTCTTGGAGAACGTTTCGTTCGAGAAACCAACGTGGTTTGGAACGACGCGATTCAAGAATACACGACCTGGTGTGGTTTTCCACAAGGTTGGCTCAAGCAAGGTGACAAAATCGGCTTTCTTACCTTTTTCGATCAGCTTTTCAACACCGTGCTCATCAATAACACGGGTATCTTGCTCAAAAGGTACGTCAGAACGATAAATCTTGCGGCCTGTTGGCAACTTGATATAGATCCAAGCATTCAAGTTTACATGCTTATTTTCATAGGCACGGACAACTTCGGCTTCATCGTAAAAGCGCATGCCTTCACCCTGCTGGCCTGGACGAGGCTTAGACAGGTAGTACAGACCAAGCACCATATCCTGGGAAGGAACAGCGATTGGAAGACCGGAGGCAGGATGCAGAATGTTGTTCGAAGACAGCATCAACACGCGGCATTCGAGCTGTGTCTCGAAAGAAAGCGGAAGATGAACAGCCATCTGGTCACCATCAAAGTCCGCGTTGAAAGCAGCGCAAACGAGTGGATGCAGACGGATAGCCTTGCCTTCGATCAGTTTCGGATAGAAAGCCTGGATACCCAGACGATGCAAAGTCGGAGCACGGTTGAGCATCACTGGATGGTCTTCGATGATATTTTCGAGAATGTCCCAGACTTCTGGGCGTTCTTTCTCGACAAACTTCTTCGCGGACTTGAGTGTATGGACGGCACCTTCTTCCTGCAAACGCTGGATGATGAAAGGCTTGTACAACTCCAGAGCCATGCTCTTAGGGAGACCGCACTGGTGCATGCGAAGTTCTGGTCCGACCACGATAACGGAACGACCCGAATAATCTACGCGCTTACCGAGCAGATTCTGACGGAAACGACCCTGCTTACCCTTGAGAAGCTCAGAAAGAGACTTCAAAGGACGATGGGATTCGGAACGGGAAACCGCACGACGGCCATTGTCGAAAAGATCGTCAACGGCGGCCTGGAGAAGACGCTTCTCATTACGGAGAATGACTTCTGGAGCACGTAATTCTACGAGTTTCTTCAGACGGTTGTTACGGTTGATTACACGCTGGTAGAGCTCATTCAGATCGGAAGTGGCAAAACGGCCACCTTCGAGAGGAACTAGCGGACGGAGATCAGGTGGAATGACCGGAAGAACGTCGAGGATCATCCACTCAGGCTTATTTGTCGATTTACGGAATGCTTCGACAATTTTAAGGCGCTTGAGTGCATCTTCACGCTTGGTGCGTGAACGAGTATCCATAACGGTTGCGCGGAGATCTTTCGAGGTTGTCTCAAGATCAAGGCGGCCGAGCAATTGACGGATCGCAGGAGCACCGGACTTGGCGTCAAAATGACGGCCTTCATCCCAAAGATCGTCATAACGACGGCCATCAATCAGCTCACCTTCCTTGAGGTCAGTGTCACCAGGATTGAAAACGATGTAGCGTTCGTAGTAGATAACGCTCTCAAGGTCCTTGGTATCGATGTCAAGCATGGAACCGATAATGCAAGGCTGATTCTTGAAGAACCAGATATGCGAAACCGGTACTGCGAGCTCAATATGACCCATGCGTTCGCGACGCACCTTGGAGTGCGTGACTTCCACGCCGCAACGGTCACAAATGATTCCCTTGTAACGAATGCGCTTAAACTTACCGCAGTTACATTCCCAGTTCTTGACTGGTCCGAAAATCTTTTCGCAGAAAAGACCATCTTTCTCGGGCTTGAACGAACGGTAGTTGATGGTTTCGGGCTTGGTTACTTCGCCAAAAGACCAATCACGAATAATGTCTGGTGATGCCAACTCAATGGTGATATCGCCAGTGTTTTCGATCATTTCTTCAGTTTTATCGAGCATCATATCGATTAATCCTCGGCAGTGGTCTTAATGTTCAAGCCAAGCGCGCGAATTTCGCGGATCAGCACGCGGAAGGACTCTGGAATACCTGGTTCAGGAGTATTCGCACCCTTCACAATCGCGTCGTATACATTACTACGGCCGACCACATCATCGGACTTCACTGTTAATAGTTCTTGCAAGGTGTAAGCGGCGCCGTATGCTTCCAACGCCCAGACTTCCATTTCACCGAAACGCTGGCCACCGAACTGTGACTTACCGCCAAGAGGCTGTTGAGTCACGAGAGAGTATGGGCCAATCGAGCGTGCATGGATCTTGTCATCGACCAAATGGCCAAGCTTCAACATATACATGTAACCGATCGTCACATGATTGAGGAACTTCTCGCCAGTACGGCCATCAAACAGAGTTGTCTTTCCCGTGCGCTTTCCTTCAGTATCGACAGCGCCTAGATCTGCGTTATCGAGCTCTTTCTGAATGTCTTCGAAGGTAGCACCATCAAAAACAGGGGACGCAACGGTGAATCCAAGAGTCTTGGCAGCCCAGCCCAAATGGACTTCAAGCACCTGACCCACGTTCATACGGGAAGGAACGCCGAGGGGATTCAGAAGAATCTGCAAAGGACGGCCATCTTCAGTAAATGGCATGTCTTCGACAGGAACGATCTTGGAAATAACACCCTTGTTACCATGACGTCCAGCCATCTTATCACCAATGGACAGGCGACGGCGCTTAGCGACATAGACCTTGACCATTTGGAGAACGCCTGGCTTCAACTCGTCACCGCGGGTGACCTTGTCCACTTCTTTCTCCATGCGCTGTGCTTCGCCTTGGATACGGGTGTTGGCAAGTTCAAGAACACGGATAACCGTGGTGTTCTTTTCTTCATCCTTCGAGAACTCAGAAGCAAGGGATACTTCAGAGAAGTCGATTTTGTCGAGCATCTGCTTGGTAATCTTGCGGCCAGCAACCATGACCAATTCTTGGGTCACGTTATTGCGGACGTCACCGGATGTTTCACCGATGAGAAGCTCTTCGAGTTTCGCATTACGGGCACGGGTCAGATTCAGGATCTCGGTATTGAATTCGCGACGGATTGTCTCGATCTTCTCACGATCCTTGTCCTTGGCCTTCTTATCGCGTTCCTTGCGGGAGAATACGCGGGTTTCCACGATCACTCCACGGACTCCAGGTGGAACCTTGAGCGAGGTATCACGGACGTCAGAGGCTTTTTCACCAAAGATGGCAAGGAGCAAACGCTCTTCTGGAGAGAGTTCGGTTTCGCCCTTAGGAGTCACCTTACCGACCAGAATATCACCTGCTTCGACTTCAGCACCGACGCGGATAATTCCATTTTCATCAAGATTGACAACGGACTCTTCCGCAACGTTTGGAATTTCACGTGTCAGCTCTTCAGCACCGCGTTTCGTTTCACGGACTTCCACTTCAAATTCTTCGATATGAATTGAGGTGAAGGTGTCCTTGATGGCGAGTTCTTCGGAGATGATAATAGCATCTTCGTAGTTATAACCGTTCCATGGCAAGAATCCGATGCGGATGTTCTTACCCAAGGCGAGTTCGCCATTCTGGGTGGAAGCACCATCAGCAAGGACATCACCAGCAGCAACACGGTATCCGACTTCAACAATCGGCTTCTGGTTGATGCAAGTATCCTGATTGGAACGCTCAAACTTACGGAGCTCATAGAGGTCTTCATCGGAAATACCGAGGAAGTCAGCCTCTTCGTCCTGGCCCTTGTCGCGACGAACCTTGATCAGGTCCGCATCCACGAAGGTCACCAAGCCAGAGCGTTTGGAGCGAATAACAGTACCCGAATCGAGGGCGGCACGACGCTCAAGTCCAGTTCCGACAACAGGTGCTTCGGAACGGAGAAGAGGCACAGCTTGGCGCTGCATGTTCGAGCCCATCAACGCGCGGTTCGCATCATCATGCTCAAGGAAGGGGATGAGACCCGCAGCCACGGACACGATTTGCATTGGTGCAACATCCATCAGATCCACACGCTCGATGTCGCGCATATTAGACAATGTGATGTCAGAAATGTTGATAATGTTAGGGAATTCACCACAGTAACGAACAATAATGAACGCGTCTGTGAAGGTTTCGCCATCTTTCAGGTTCGTCGATGCAGGAGCAACACGATACTTGTCTTCTTCATCAGCAGTCAAGAAGGTGACAAAATCAGATACTTTGACGATTAGCTTGACGCCAACCTGAGTGTAATCCGCTGCACCCTTGAAAGAATCCAGGACCTTGCCGTTACGTACAAAGACGAGTCCTTCTGGACTTGTAAATGCAAATACCTTGTTCACCATGGAATCAAAGATGCCGCGCTGGGTCTTATCCAGATTGAAACGGACCTTGTCCATTTCCTTTACGCTTAGTTCGTCTTTGATAAATAGCGAGGTTTCACGGACAAAACCTTTGAAGATACCGAAATGCCAGCGTTCTTCAGGGAAATTGACCTGTTCACCGTTGGCGTTTTTAAACTCGATCAGACCGACGATGCGATATGGAGTTTCAATGAAGCCGAAGTGATTAATGACAGCAAACGTGGCCAATGAGTTGATCAGACCAATGTTCGGACCTTCTGGAGTCTCAATAGGACACAGACGACCATAATGGGTATGATGAACGTCACGAACTTCGAAGCCTGCGCGTTCGCGAGTCAGACCGCCTGGTCCAAGAGCCGACATACGGCGCTTGTGGGTCAACTCGGAAAGTGGATTCGTTTGATCCATAAACTGGGACAGCTGTGAGCTACCAAAGAAGGAAGCAACTACAGAGTTCACAGTACGGACATTGACAAGATCCTGCGGTGTCAGATTTTCATTCTCTGTGTTGAGCAGGTTGTCACGGATAGCACGGCTCATACGGGAAAGACCCGTAGAAAGCTGAGTAGCCAATAGCTCACCGATGGAGCGTGCGCGACGGTTGCCAAGATGATCGATATCGTCGAGCTGATACTCGTTTTCGCCATCAAACAAACCGACCATGTACATAAAGATTGCCAAGAAGTCAGACTTGGCCATGGTCATGGTGTTGAGAGCAGGAGGAACTGTCCAGCTTTCTGGCGAATCGCCCGAAGGTGCAACGAGACGACTTACAATTCCCTTAGGAGAATAAATCTTTGCATTGAGACGGTAACGGCCGACTTCACCAAGATCGTACTTGCGAGGCTCGGAAAGGAACAAGCCCTCAAAGTATGCACGCGCAGTCGCTGCATTGGGGGGATCTTCCTGATTCTGATGCATCACCTGATAAATACGGACGAGCGCAGCTTCTTCAACAGAAGTAATGTTGCGACGATCGCGCTGGTCTTTCTTTTCAGAACCTGCAGCAGCTTCATCACGGGCAGCATCACGAAGAAGTGGCTTGAGCTCGCGGCGTTCCTGCACCAATGTCTGATGCACAAGTGGATGTTCGTCCACAGCGTCAGCAATAATGTTCAGCTCGGAAACACCAGCTTCAATGAGGCGGGTGATCGAAACAAAGTCAGCGCGGTTCTTGGACTCGCGCTCAGCTTTGGTTTCTTTCTTGTCTTTATCGACTGCAGCGGAGATGATCATGTTCGCTTCAGCAACAACTTCGCCGGTAGCGGTATCGATCACGTCGCTGAAGAGCACGCGTCCTACATAGCCTTCAATCGACTCTGCATTGACGGTTACTGTTTCTGCAGTATAGAATAGACCCAGAATCTCTTCAGTCTTGGTATAGCCAATCACGCGCAGCAAAAGAGTCGCTGGGATCTTCTTTTTGCGGTCGATGATCAGATTCAAAACATCGTTGTCGGTGTTGAATTCTGCCCATGATCCACGATACGGAATGATACGGGATTTGAATACAGACTTGCCGGAAGCTGCATCAAATTCTTCGTCAAAGCTAACACCGGGAGACCGATGCAACTGACTTACAACGACGCGTTCAGCGCCATTGATGATGAAGGTACCGTTCTCAGTCATCATCGGCAATTCGCAGATGAATACTTCGTTCTCGATTTCTTCCTTGAGCTTCTTGTTCTCGCCGTCTTCCTCCTTGATTTGGAGCTTTAGACGTGCTTTTAGAGGCTTGGAGAATGTGAGACCGCGTTCACGGCATTCCTTTATGGAATACTTAGGCATTCCAATGGAATGACCTTCGTAGCGCAACGTGTACAATTCCTTAATATCGGAAATGGGAAACACGTCGCGAAAAACGCGACCAAGACCCTGATTCAAGAACTGCTGAAATGAAGCCTGTTGGACTTCAAGCAGGTACGGCAATTCCATCTGGAATTTGCTGGAGGAATAAGACTTTCTTTCCATCATCGAAGAGACCCCGACCAAAAGTGGACCTAGAAAAGCGAAAAACACCAAATGCCTGCGCGCATTGTGCGAGCAGGCACCGGCTAGAAATTAACGGGAAAGAAGCATTACTTCAGAGTAACCTTGGCTCCAGCGTCTTCCAATTCTTTCTTGAGCTTCTCAGCGTCAGCCTTAGGCATGGCTTCCTTGACCACGGCGCTTGGCTTTTCAGCAAGATCCTTGGCTTCTTTGAGACCCAAGCCAGTAACGGCGCGGAGGATCTTGATAACGTTAATCTTGGAAGCACCTGGCTCAAGCAAGATAACGTCGAACTCGTTCTTTTCTTCTTCAGCAGGAGCAGCTGCAGCAGCAGCTACAACGACAGCACCAGCAGCAGCTTCAATGCCATGTGTTTCTTTGAGATAGTCAGCGAGTTGCTTCGCTTCGATGAGTGTCAGGCCAGCGATCTGATCACCAATTACTTTAATATCGGTTGCCATTTTGCATTCTCCGTGTTGTACTTTGTAAATAGTTTCGTTTGTGTGAGATTCAGCCAATTACTCGGCTGTCTCCAGTTTTTCTTCAAGAGCCTTGATAGCGCCAACAATGCGTCCACCGGGGCCGAGGATAGCCATAACAATCTGAGCAAGGAGTTCCTTGCGACCAGGCATCTTAGCAACAAGGCTAAGCTGGTTTCCTGGTAGAATCTCACCTTCAAGGTTAATCACCTTGGCAGGGAGAAGATCAGCATTTGTCTTCTGGAATTCCACGATCTCGCGAGCGGGAAGCATTGGATCGTCGGGTGGAGCAATCAGTACGGCAGTTGCGCCGACCATGTAGGACTCCAAACCCTTGTATCCGAGATTCTCGAATACACGCTTCAGCAAGGTATTTTTCACTGCACGGTATTTGACACCCTTTTTGCGCAATTGCATGCGTAAAGCGTTGTCTTTACCAACAGTTACCTTCTCGAAGTTAACCAAATATAGAGAAGAAGCACCCTCGAATTCTTTTGTGAGGGCAGCGACTGTAGTTTGTTTCTTTGTAACGGCTTTCATGAGTTCCATCCTTCGCTGATTAGCGAGTCAAGGACATTTCCAGCGTGAGGCTGGGAGTCATGGTGGCTGTTAAAGAGAGGGATTTGATGTAAATGCCCTTGGAGGTCTGTGGCTTAGCTTTCTTCACAGAATCGATTAACGACATCACGTTTTCACGCAATGCGACATCAGTGAAGGAGAGCTTGCCGACCGGAGCATGCACATTCGCGCCCTTGTCAACACGGTACTGGATCTTACCGGCCTTGAGTTCCTTAATGACGTTAGCCACGTTTGGAGTCACGGTACCGGACTTCGGACTAGGCATTAAGCCACGTGGTCCGAGGATCTTGGCAACTTTGCCGATCACAGGCATCATGTCTGGAGTTGCGACGACAGCGTCGAAATCCAACCAGCCACCAATAATCTTCTGAGCGAGATCATCACCACCGACAAATTCAGCGCCGCAATCTTTAGCAATCTGCAGGTTATTATCCTTACAGAATACGAGAATGCGCACTTTCTTACCGGTGCCATGAGGGAGAACCACAGTACCACGGACAACTTGGTCCGAGTGCTTGGGGTCAACACCCAAATTGAAATGAAGCTCGACAGTCTGATCAAATTTGATCTCAGACTTCTTGAGGATCTTAATGGCGTCCTCAATAGGAAGAGCGACTGTTGAGTCGATTCCTTCGATTACCTTGCGGTATTTTTTTCCTCTGAACATACTTTCCTTGTGAACGCGTAACGGTAAAAACCTGCCTCTTAGTCCACCACATCCACGCCCATGGAGCGCGCAGTGCCTTCGACCATGCGCATGGCGGATTCGAGGTCGATCGTGTTCATGTCTTGGATTTTCTTCTGGGCGATTTCCTTCACCTGGGTACGTTTGATGGTACCCACCTTCTTACGATTTGGTTCACCAGATCCGGATTCCAGACCGATCGCCTTCTTAATAAGAATAGCGACAGGAGGAACCTTCGTGATGAAGGTAAAGCTCTTGTCAGCATAGACAGTCAGGACGATAGGAATAATCATTCCCTTCTGATCCTGAGTGCGTGCATTAAACTGCTTGCAGAACTCCATAATGTTCACACCCTTCTGACCGAGGGCGGGACCGACTGGAGGAGCGGGATTCGCTGCACCACCGGGAATCTGCAACTTTACGTAACCTGTAATCTTCTTTGCCACTTGTTCTTCTCCGTGTCAATGCATCATTCGGAGGCCGTAACGGCTTCCACTTGGTTGAAACCCAGCTCCACCGGTGTGGAACGACCAAACACGCTGACCATCGCCTTGAGTTTACGCTTTTCGCTGTTAACCTCTTCGACGGTACCAATGAAGTCCTTGAAAGGACCTTCCTTGATGCGGACACTGTCGCCATTCACATAGGGGATTTCGATCTTAGGAAGAGTATCCTCGGCATTAACAACACCAAGTAAACGCTCCACTTCAGATTTGCGTAAAGGGTGAGGCTCATTGCCTTCCCCAATAAATTTAGTGACACCCTGAATACTCTGTACCATGTACTGGGTATGGGTATCTAGTTCCATCTCAATGATGATATATGAGGGAAACAAGTTCATTTTTATGGTCTTGCGCTTGCCATCTTTTACTTTGATGACATCTTGCTGTGGGACCAGAACTTGTCCAATCTTCTCTTGAAGATTTTCCCGTTCGACCATTTGCTCAATGCGCTTTTTAACCGCGAGCTCTTGGCTGGAATATGTGCTGACTGCAAACCACTGCTTCATGGATTAGCTCTTGAAGAAGAGGGAGAACAACATGGACAAACCGAAATCCACGCTAGCGATAAAGCATCCCATCAAAATCGCAAAAACAAGCACGACCAAAGTGGAACCCTTGAGCTCTTCCCGGCTCGGCCAGGTGACTTTCTTTAACTCTTGAATAACATCTTTGATGTACTGTTGGAACTTTTGCATGGATTGCTCCGTCTAAATACAGGCCTGGAGGGAGTCGAACCCCCAACCAATGGTTTTGGAGACCACTACTCTACCAATTGAGCTACAGACCTACGTAAACCCAAAGGCTTACTTTGTTTCCTTGTGAGTGGTATGCTTGCGGCAGAACCGGCAATACTTTTTGTGTTCCACTCGTGATGGGTGGAGACGCTTGTTCTTGTCGGTATCATAGTTCCGTTGTGCGCATACCGTGCACTCGAGCGTAATCAATTCTCTAGGCATGAAACTAACCCTTTACTTAATAATTTCGGTTACGGAACCAGCACCAACGGTACGGCCACCTTCACGGATGGCGAAACGCAAGTCCTTGTCCATAGCCACGGGGGCAATCAATTCAACAGCGATGCTCACATTCTCACCGGGGCGGATCATTTCCGAGCCATCTTCCAGTTTGATAGAGCCAGTCACATCGGTAGTACGGAAGTAGAACTGTGGACGATAGCCGTTCAGGAACGGAGTATGACGTCCACCTTCTTCTTGAGTCAATACGTAGATCTGAGCCTTGAAGTCGGTATGTGGGGTGATGGAGCCTGGGGCTGCCAAAACCTGACCACGAATCATGTCTTTCTTGTCTGCGCCGCGGAGGAGAAGACCAACGTTATCGCCTGCTTGGGCGTCGTCGAGCAACTTGCGGAACATTTCAACACCAGTGACGACGAATTCTTTGGTATCACCAAAGCCAACGCGGTTCACTTTGTCATTGATCGAGATTTTGCCGCGTTCGATACGACCGGTAGCAACAGTGCCACGTCCGGTGATTGTGAACACATCTTCGATAGGCATGAGGAAAGGCTTGTCAACAGCACGTACTGGCTGTGGAATGAACGTATCGCAAGCGTTCATGAGTTCCATGATGCTTTCTTCGCCATCAGCTTCGCCGTTCAATGCGCGGAGACCCGAACCACGGATGATTGGAGTTTCGTCGCCTGGGAAGTGATACTTGGTGAGCAATTCACGGACTTCCATCTCAACGAGATCGAGAAGTTCTGGATCGTCAACCATGTCGACTTTATTCATGAACACGACCATGTACGGAACACCGACCTGGCCAGCGAGCAGGATATGCTCACGTGTCTGAGGCATTGGGCCGTCGGTAGCAGCGACAACGAGAATAGCGCCGTCCATCTGAGCAGCACCAGTCACCATGTTCTTGACATAGTCAGCATGACCTGGGCAGTCGACGTGAGCGTAATGACGATTGGCAGTCTGGTATTCGACGTGCGACGTGTTAATCGTAATACCGCGAGCTTTTTCTTCGGGTGCATTATCGATTTCGTCGAACTTCTTAGCGACGCAGAGACCCTTCTTAGCGAGGGTTGTGCAGATCGCTGCAGTCAGCGTGGTTTTGCCGTGATCAACGTGGCCGATGGTGCCGATGTTGACATGGGGCTTCGTGCGTTCAAACTTTTCTTTCGCCATTTTTCTACCTCGACAAGGAAAAAACCGTTAAAGCCCAGATCGGGAATTGAACCCGAGACCTCTTCCTTACCAAGGAAGTGCTCTACCCCTGAGCTACCTGGGCGGGGAAGAATGGGTGGAGATGGGTTCGAACCATCGTAGACGTAAGTCAGCGGATTTACAGTCCGCCCCCTTTAGCCACTCGGGCATCCACCCCATTCTTTTCCAAAAATAAGCCGAAGATAGGAATCGAACCTACGACCAGCTGATTACAAATCAGCTGCTCTACCAGCTGAGCTACTTCGGCACAATTTGGAAGGCAAAATTTACGAAGTCTTAGCTAAACCGTCAAGACTAAAAGAGATACGAAGATCATTTTGTTGTGGAAAGTTTTCGGAAATACGTTGAAATGGCATGTATTTCGCCTTGCAAGCGCCAATGACTAAACATTTTATCCACAACTTTCTTTGTTTCCGCATTTCTTTTGTAGCATTTCCCATAACGGGTTGCCTTGACAAGAAAATAGTTGGGCGCCCAAACGGCGGATTTGGACCATTCCGCGCACGGAATTGGTGAGAAACCCAGAGTCATAGTCACCCAGATCACCCACAGGGATAGGATGGATCCGCACTTGGACCCCATGTTCCTGGGCGAGACGCAATACTTTCGCACGGACAATACCAGGAAGAATGCCGCCGTCGGCAGGAGAAGTGTGCAGTTCTTCACCTTTGATCAGAAATAGATTGGCTGTGCAGGATTCAAGTACGCAGCCCTGGGCATTGCACCATAGGGCCTCATGATAACCGTTTTGCAAGGCTAGGTTGTATTGACGGATGCTGGGAAGGAAATGCAGAGCTTTATGGGACCATTCCGTGCCCCCGGTGCTGCGGACTTCGGAGGCAAAGCACACATCCATATATGCTAGTATGGGGGGAAGGCCTGCAAGTGTGAGCAGGATGGTGGATGGCTGCTGTGAATCGAAGGCAAGGCCACGCCCACCTCCGCCGCGCGTCACAGTAATGCGCAGAACGGCATTTTGGGCGGAGTTCTGGCGAATCAGTTGCTCAATTGCGTCGGCAACTTGTTCCAGGGTATAGCTGATGGGGAGAAGGTAGTGTTCGGCGCTGGTGGTGAGACGGTTCCAGTGTTCCGTGAAATCCTGAGGTTGTCCTGAAATGATGCGGAGAGTTTCGAAGAGGCCGTCGCCGAGCAGGAAGCCACGGTCCGCAATGGAAATGTGCTTGAGAGCAGAGTCGTGGATGTCGCCGTTCAGCCAAAAATATTGCATGCGGGTAATGTAGTTGATTTGAATTTGGCCGTCACGCCGGGAGAATACTTGGGAATCGGACTGCAAAAATTGGGCAAAATGGAACGAAAGAAGGGGGATTCGCGTCTTATAAGAAGTGGATGGTGGGTGTATATACCCCCGGCCACCCACCCCAGTAGACGCTCTCGGGCGATTTTTCGTGCGGTTTCGTGCGTTTTTAGGGAATTACGCGATTAACTCTACTCAAAATTTTGATTCGCACTTTTATCAGGAATTGCGCGTTTGCCCTCCTCCCAATAACGTCTGCCAGCAGAATGTCGAGGTTACCCGCAGTGCGTGCTGATTCACATTATGCTGATTGAGTTCTGTCTTGTTCTGCTGCAGCCCATTTTTTTATGCGTCAGCTCGACTCGCACGCGGCCTCAGCGAGGACTTGCTTCCATGCGTCGGCTTTGTGCAGCGTTTCGCGGTATTCGCGGCGAGGATTTGAGTCCGCGACGATGCCGGCACCGACATGCAGCACCGCGTCCCAGCCTTCGGCTTGCGGAAATACTTGCAGGGTGCGGATGAGGATATTGAACTCTAAGTCACCACAGGGATTGATGTAGCCGAGAGAACCTGTGTAGAAACCGCGTGGATGGGATTCAAGGGAATCGATGACCTCGATGGAGCGCAATTTGGGGGTTCCGGTAATGGTTCCACCGGGAAAGAGCGCGCCCAGGGCATCCAAGGGATGAAGTGTTGGATCGAGGGTTCCGCTGATGGTGGAGACGATATGATATACGTTGCGGTAGGGTTCGCGGTCCATGAGCAGAGGAACATCAACGGTGCCTGCTGTGCAGACTTTGCCGAGATCATTGCGGACAAGATCGACGAGCATGAGGTGTTCGGCGCGTTCCTTGGGGGAGCGCAGCAGGTTGCGGCGCAGTTTTTCGTCACTTGCGGAGTCGACGCCGCGGGGGCGGGTGCCGGCGATGGGCTTGGAGACGATCTTTGCGGACTTGAGGGTGAGCAGAAGCTCCGGGCTGTTGCTCAGGATTGTGAACTGGGGTGCTTTGAAAATGCATGCCCAGGGGGACGGGTTGCTGGCATGGATGCGCCGGAACAGTTGCGGGAGGGGCTCGGTTCCATGGATGCGGATGGGATGCGCGAGGTTTGCCTGGTAGAGATCCCCATTCTGAATGAGCTTGCGGGTGGCGCGAACCCAGCTGGAGTACTCTTTTTCGGCGACTTGGGGATGGAATTGGGCCTGGTGCTCTTGTGGCGCTGGGAGTGATGACTTAGTGAGAGCGCCATGAAATAGAGCACTGAGATCTTGCGCGTACTCAGGAAATGCATCGAGTTGACCGGAGAGGAACCAAATGTTGGTGGACGCGGTGTAAGCAAGAACGACGGGGTAAAATCCGAAGCGCGCGCGGGGCACCCCGAGGGTGCGGGGCTGGATGGAGCGCAAACGGTCGAGGTCGAAACTCGCCTCGTAGGATAAGGCACCGAAAACGCCGCCCGCCAAGGGCCCCCATGGTGTTGCGGACTGGACCTGCACTGGCATGTGCTGGGTGCAAAATGCGCGCAGTGCGCCTATAGAGAAATTGGCAGCGGATTCAAAGATGGCCAAGGGATTCAGCGCAAGGACAGAATCGGGCGCGCCACCAAAACTGGGAAGCCAGATGAGTTCAGCGGAATTTACCCAGAGCTTGTCGAGGAGTTCGTGGGGTGATGGCCCGGTGCTGAGGATGCGCGTGGAAATGATCATTTCTTTAGTCGTTGCCGAGGGTACGCAATATAGGAAATGAGGGATCAGAGCATTTTATTTCGCTAGTCTGCAACCCATCTGGCTTTGCCTCCTGTCTTCCCGCCAATTCAGCATCGTTCAGTACACGCCACCTTGTGGGGAATAATCTGTGTCGTCGCTTTTCCGCTGTTAGACCTGCAAGGTTAAGGGCATGCGGGATGACGGTATTTATAGGGAATTACTCGGTAAACTCCACCAAAAATTTAGAATCGCATTATTCCCGGGAATTGCGAGTTTGCCCACCGCCCAACAACGTCTGCCAGCAGAATGTAGAGGTTACCCGCAGTGCTTTGGGATTCAAAATACGTTGTTTGCGCACTGTCGGGTACACCTTGTTCTGCTGCAGCCCCAAATTTCTTGGAGGTGGAGTCAAACGAGTAATTCCCTATTTATATATCTTGTCAACTATGAATATTACGCAGTTCAAAATTTTCGGCGCGTTTTTGCTTATTGCCTCCACTCTCACATTGGTTGCCTGTGGTGATTCAGCGACTGTGGCTAATTCTGATGCGGCATCCTCTGGGTCAAGTAATGCATTGTCGTCCTCGTCGGCTACCGCAGGAATTTCTGTTGCCAAGCTCGTCTATGCTGGCCAGACTTACAAGACCGTGGTGATCGGCACACAGACTTGGATGGCGGAGAACTTGAATGTTGGCTCGATGATTAACGGCAAGGCTTTGATTCCCGACCAAAATAACGATGCAATTATCGAAAAATACTGTTTCGATGACTTGCTAGCCAATTGCAAAACAGATGGCGCTCTTTACCAATGGGCTGAGGCCATGGCCTTGCCTAGCAACTGCAACTTTGCTGCCTGCGCCGCCTCTATTGATGCTGGCAACCACCAGGGCATTTGCCCTACCGGCTGGCATATCCCTACAGCCCGGGATTGGAGTACTCTCACAAGCTTCCTAGGTGAAGAAACGGCTGGCACCCAGATTAAATCGACTGAAGGATGGTACAGAGACTTTGGTGACAATGCTTCGGGCTTCTCAGCACTTGCAGCAGGAACCCGCAGTGATGGAGATGGGTTCATCGATCGTGGCAATACGGCACACTTCTGGGAGGTGTCCGAAGGCAATGCCACAGTCGCGGGCACTCGCTACCTGAATTACAACAGCACGAAGATGCTAGCCTCCAGCAGTACCAAGACGACAGGATTTTCGGTTCGATGCATGCTTGATTAGGGAATTACTCGGTTAACTCCACCCAAGATTTGAGTGAGCCACTGGGCAAAAAGTTTGTATCCGGGGGCCCATTCGCCGAGTCCCGAGGCAGTGTTGATGTGGCCTTGGGCACCAACCACCTGAATGGAACTTCCCCAGGAGCGCGCGAAAAGTTGCACGCGTTCGAGTGATGCGTAAGGATCGTTGGTGCTAGCCACCACGAGGCTCGGAAACGGCAAGGGCTTGAGGGGGATGGGGCAAAAGGCTGTGAGGAGCTCGGAATGCGGATTCGGGGACTCGACGTCGGCGGGGGCCACGAGGAACGCTCCGCGGATTCTTAAGTGGGAACTTTGCGCCCAGTAACTGATGGCGATGGTCGCGAGGCTATGCGCCACGAGAACGGGTGGTTCGCTGCACGCTTTGACGGCAATTTCAATGTTACGCACCCAATTGGCAGGATCGGGATCAAACCAGTCCTGTTGCTCGACACGGGTATATTCGGGGTGAGACTGTTGCCACAGGGTTTGCCAGTGCTCTGGTCCTGAAGAACTCAGGCCGGGGAGAATCAGGATGGGGGGCGCGCGCATGCAACAAAGATACTATTGGGTGGAAAGACAAACTATTTCAGCTTACAATAGCATTGAGTGGACTTTTTCGCGAATAATCGCTACTTTATAGCTTCCCTATGCCGGAAAACGATGGTCCGACAGTTGTTTAGAGCGTCTGCAAAATATGCTTTCGCGGTGCTCGCCCTTATGGTGCCTTCCTTCGCGCAGGCTCCAGCCCAAGTTGTGGCCCCAAAACCGGTGAGCGCTCCTGCGGACAATCTGTCATCTGCAACGGACAGTTCAGCGGATGCATTCCGGTCCCCGGTCGAATATTTAGCGAAACCGCCGAGTACGCACCCGCTCCAAGGACTTTTACCTGCGGGGGGTATCGCTCAGCATCCGTCCTGGGGTTATTTGAAATTTCCGGACCGCAATATTCTCAATCAGCACGAGATTGACTTTGAGTCCCGCGAAGTTCGTATTCATTCGCTCTATTATAATACGCTTTCACGCGATACGGCAAATCTGTGGACGGCCTACTACCAGGAACTGGCGTCCTATACGTTTGATATGTATGATATCGGACTGCAGCGTCTATGGTTGAATTCGCTCATTGGCCAGAAAGATGCGGGTTCCGAGGCCCAGGCGGGGTCGCTTTTTGATATTTCCATTCCGGTCAACATGCCTGCCTGGATGAAGGATCTTGGCCTGGACAAGCCGAAACTGCAGTTGCAGGGTCAGATGACGGTGCGTTTACATGGATTTGGCAAGTATGACGACGCCCCTGGCGCAACGGAAAAATCCCTGTGGCCGGCGCCTTCGCTCTCGTATGAGCCTAGCTTCCTTGTAAAGGGAAAGATCGGTAGAAACATTACTGTCGAAGTCAATAATACGGAAAGCGGCCTGGGTGTGCGCAACCAGATCAAGGTGGTCTATGCCGAGGCGACTCCGGGGGAATTCGAGGACCAGATTCTGCAGCGGGTCGAACTGGGCTCCACTTCGCTTTCGCTCAAGGGTACACAGCTGACGGGATATTCGGAGAATCATCAGGGACTATTTGGGCTTAAATCGGAATTCAAGATTGGCGACTGGTGGTTGACGACGATTGCATCGCAGGACGGCGGTAGTTCCGAGAAGTACACGATGCGTGCCAATTCCGAAGATGCCGAGTTCGAAGTAGCGGACAAGTCATTTCTGCCCTACCGCTATTACTTCCTCAATCATGCCATGCGCGACAACTACATTACCATGGCGATTCAGGAGCGTTCGACCCTCACCAACGCGCCCACAGGTCTTGCGCTTTACAAGCAGTACCCTCTTAACAGTACAGCCGTCAAGCTTGATAGCATGACTGCTGTCTATAAGGACCCTTCCGGTAATATCACCAAGAAAACAGGCCTGCTGTTGACTTTGATGGATGAAGGCAAAGACTGGGTTTGGGACAGCCGCACGGGAACAGTCAAGGTGCTTACCGCGAGCAAAAATTCACAGATACTGGCTTCCTGGGCCAATGACGGCACCGGCCGTTCCAACACCAACGTCCGCCGTAATGAATCGGTTGTCATGATCCAATATGGCAAGAACAGCTCCGATTATCCCGACATGGATAAGCTGATGCTGCGCAATGTGTACTCTATTGGCATTTCTGAATCCAACTCAACCGGTTTTCTGCTGAACCTGAAATCCAATAACGGGGTTGCCACCAATAAGCTGATCACCCTCGGACTAGTGGATTCAGCCAAAGGAACAGTACTGGTTAACGATCCTACCATTTTCACCAAAACAGGCGGAAAGTACACGGGCGAAATGTGGCTCCCTTGCCGCCCGACCCGTTGGTATAAAGTAAGCGACCCTACCAAAATCGCCACCCAGAACTGTCTGGAGCCATTGCGCAACGCCGACACTAGCTCAGGGTCGAATATTGGTGGCCTGTATACAACCTCCATTACGGACCTGAATCGCTACACGTCCATTTTTTCCTTCCAAACTAAGGGCAAGCGGCGCTCCTCGAGCATCAGCGTGCGGGATGCCAGCAGCTCGTTCTCGGTGAGTTCCGGCAATTGCGTCGACATTGCGCCTAATTCCGAAAGTTTGAAAATTGGCTCGGCAACCTTGCAGCGCGACGTGGATTACTCGGTCAACTATGAGCTCGGGCAAATTGAGCTGATCAGCGACCGCGCGCTCGACCCCAATAGCGAGATCACCGTTAATTACGAATGCGAACCGCTTTTTTCCATCGATAACAAGGTACTCCTGGGCTTACGCGCCGAATATCCGATCCGCGCATTGAGCGACAAATCGATCTTTGGACTCACGGCACTTTATAAGAATCAGAGCAGTACCCAGACGCAGCCGCGCTTTGGCGGTGAACCGTTTTCGAGTACGCTTTTGGGCGCGAACCTGACCTTGCAGGACTCTGCGCGCTGGATGGATCATGTCATTAACGCACTTCCTTTCATTGATACCAAAGCCCGTTCGCAATGGACAGCGGAAGCCGAAATTGCCAGCGCCTACCACAACGCGAACACCTCGTCCAACAAAAGCGCTCTATTGGACGACTTTGAAAGTAGCGGGCAATCTTTGCAATATTCCACCACTCGGACCTACTGGACTCAAGCCTCTCCTCCTGGTGGATCAGTAGCTGATCGTACGACCTATAACGAAAACCTTGATTACCGTCATTTGGGTGAGTTTGTTTGGCACTCCAATCAAGATGAGCGCTACCGCAATATTTACCCTGCCGTGGGAAATTCCGATGTGGATTCCCGCCAAATGCCGATCTTGAAATTCACGCTGCGCCCCAACGATAACTTGGAAGGAAAGTCCTGGGGTGGCGTGATGCGCGCCAATGGTTCATTCTATTCGGCCTTGGACAAATATCGCTATATCGAAGTGGTTGCGCGTGGTAATGTCGGAAACCTGTATTTCGATTTAGGTAGCATGAGCGAAGATATATCGATCAATGGCGCCGCTCCCGATGGAATCCTTGAATCGGAAGCAGCCCTGGGAACGAGCAAGCAGCTCAATGACTGCGGTCTGGACGGTGTTTGCGACGGTGGTCAGGAAACCTTTACCAAATGGGATTGCCGCACTCCGGAATGCGAGGCAACCGTCACTACCAGCTTGAACTCGTCGAATCCCGATATTGCCAAAGATGATTTTGACGAGCAGACCGATGATACAGATCCAACCTCCCGCATCAATGGCACAGAAAAGAACAATGGCGACCAGGATTACAGTTTCGATAGCGAGGATCTGGACAAGAATGGAACGCTCGATGAGGATGTGAAATTCGTCCGTTACCGCATCAATCTGGAATCGACTAATGGCGCAGAATATGAAGTGCTCAAGAATGGCTGGCGGCGCTGGAGAATCCCACTGAGTCAATTTGACACCATCGTTTCCGCCAATGGAGGCACTTGGTCATCCATTCTTTCCAATGCCACCATGACTCGTCTCTGGTACGGAAATTTGAAGCGTGGCGTGGTGGAAGGCCAAGTCCAGATTGTCGACATGAAAGTAGTGGGCAATCAATGGGAAGAAACTCAAGGCGCAAACCAGTTCGGCTTTGTCACCGATGGTCCCACACAGATTGTCACTGTGGACGGCAACACGAGCACCATCACCGCACCAGGGCAAGTACTTCTGGCTGATTCCAATTTTCTTAAGCTAAGCATGATTACCAACCGCGAAGATGCCAACCGCTACTTTAAGAGCCCAAATACAGTGACCGAACGCGACGCCTCGACCAATGCCGCACTCAAAGAGCAAAGCTTGGTGCTCGACTTTGGAAGCTTGCACCCCGGACAGGAGGTCAGCGCGACCCGGGCCTTTGACACTGACAAGAAGGACCTGACCCAGTACAAGGATTTGAAACTCGAAATTCATTTGGATGGTAAAGACCAGGATTCTGTACCCGTGCGTTTTGCGGTGCAGATTGGTTATGGTGGCTTGCTAGGTTCGGACAACTATTACGAATGGTCATTTAAGCCTGAAGCATCGAATTGTAAATCTGATGTAACATGTCATAATAAGAACTGGGTTGACAACGCCATGGACATTCCTCTCGCAACATTGGTGCGACTCAAGGACGGCCGGGTTGCTCCGTTCCTCAATGCGGATTCACTAAGCCTTGACGGCACCCGCAGCGAACGCGTTAAAATTGTGGGTAACCCTTCGCTAGGCAACATCAACTATGTGCGTTTTGTGATTATCGCGGATGACGAGGCCACGGCGAACAGCGCCAAAGGAACCTTCTGGGTCAACGATTTGCGCCTTTCGGGCATGTCGAATACTTGGGGTTACGCGGGGCGTTTGCGCGGGCAGCTTGATTTTGCCGACGTGATGAGCGTGTCGGGCGAGACAAACTACAAGGACGGAAATTTTGCGACACTCAAGAGCGAGGGCCACTCTCCTAAGCCAACACTTGCGGAAGCGAATACGGAACTCATTAACAAAGGGGACTTGCACTTTAATGTGAACAAGTTCTTCAAAGATGAATGGGGATTTCACATGCCCCTATCCCTGAGCTACTCCTCTACGGTAAGGCGCCCCTATTTGAAACCATCCAGCGATGTAGGGCTTACTCACGATCAGCTCAGCGGACTTGCCTCCGAAGCCCTGTCGAACAATCTGGAACTGAAAGACACCACGCAAGAGCGCATTCTTCGCGAAACAGAGCAGTCGAAAGGTTATCAGAGTTTTACCCGAGGACGCGGCTTTAGCTTTGGGTATTCCAAGGAACACACCAAAGACAAAAACCTGGCCACGGAATTATTGACACAGGCGCTCCTGGAACGGCCGGCGTTTAATTACAACTACCGTGAAACGGAAGGACGTTCATCTCTTCTCGCAGATTCGACGTACTCTTATGGGACGACAATCGATTACCGCCTTGGCACCTATGAGCCCTTTGCTTTTCGCCCCCTTAAAAACGTCCAGGCCCTTACCATTGAACCTTGGCCACAGACTCTTGACCTGACGCTTTGGGATCTGAATTACACTAAGTCGATGAACGAGCAACGCGATCCAGAGCTCCTGGAACCAGCATCCAAAAAGATCACCGACTACACAGTGATGCTACAGCACAAACTCAATATGCGCTGGAATATTTTGCCTTTCCTGAGTGCAACGTACACAATTGCAGTAAAACGCGACATGGAAAACGGTGGCGACCGCGCGGCATTCAGCAAGGATCAGTTCTTTGACGCATCGAGTAAGGAAGGTCTTTTCGCAAAGAATGCGGTATTTGACTACGACCATACCGACCGCAGGATTTTCACGTCTCTTGATTCCGTGGTCATCTCCAAAAATTCCTCGAAGCGCAAATCAAAATTGGCCATCAACAAGGACACCATTCCCCTGATTGAATCCGATACGAGTACTTTCATCGAGGGGTATGATACCACTGCCTACATGAAAATTGACAGCGTTGGCAATCGTGACTTTGGAAGGGCATATGGAATCCTTCGTAATGAACGTAGTCGTAATCAAGACTTCAAAGTCAATTTCACACCCGCAGTCATCCCCTTCCTGCTGACTCGTTTTGCTTTTGGAAGCACTTTCCAGCAAGACAAAACCTTACCCGATAATTTCCGCCTTGATTCCATTTCTATGCTCACCAAGAATTTCTGGTCGATCCAGAGCACCAATCGTTTTGAATTCACTCCAACGGTACGGCTGGTGGATTTGCTGGGTTGGGGTTCCAAGAACGCTGCGACAGCTTTCCTTGACAAGTGGAAGTGGCGAGAAATCCGCGGATCCTGGACTGTGGATTTGAAGACCACTGGCGAAGACTTTACTTTTGCCCAGTTGCACGACCAGCAAGGTGTTTCACCATTTCAATACTATTTGTGGGGACTCGGATTTGGAACTGGCTTTCATGCGCGGAACCCCTTGGATTTTGTTACTGGCGACATGACGCAGACGCAGCGCTCCGATTACGAAAACTTTGCTGAATATCGGTCTAAGACTGTCGATACCATCGTTTACACCCAGGCATTCCAGCACGCAGTGCAACGACGCGCGACCATGGGCACGAACTTCACACTGCCCATTTGGGAAACAGCAATCACCGTAGATGGCCAATGGTCCGAAGAATTCAAGCAGCCACGCTCTACGCCGCTGTTTCTCGATACCACCACCGTATGGCCTAAAGTTGGCGTAGGTGTGAGCATTCCAAATCTTGCCTCCCATTTTGCGTTTCTGCGCAGCTACCTGAAAACTCTGGGCGCAAGCCATCGCACCGATTATACGTTTACGACCTCTGTCACACCGTTCCAGTCCTCGGAAGACGAGTGGCGCACAGAATGGGCTTTTGCACCGCTGTTACGCCTTTCTGCGCTGACCAACAAAGATATCCGCATCGATAACGATGTGAACTTCTCTTATGGCTACTCGCTGCGTCGCCCCAAGGTCCAAGTCGTTACCTCACCTAGTTTTCCAAGCATCAATAGCACGCTTGCCGATACGACAGAATACTTCTACAGTACGCCTTGGATGTACACCGATACGAACCAGGCCTGGACCTATACCTGGGGTGACGAGCTTTCTATTGGCTATGATTTAAAGACCAAGCGTGGCTTCCAAATGTTCAAGTGGTACTGGCGCCTTAAAAACGACATCAACTTGAAGCTCAATCTCGGCTACAGCTACGAGATGACCAAAAACCGAGCCGTATTCTCGGATCCGAATTACACACCAATGGGATCTGATATGTCAGCGGTCGCTGCGGAAGCGTACCAGTTAGTCGATGGTACTCCGGTCTATTATCCATCCTTCATTGCCCCGGAACCGGCACAGCGTCCCACTAATACTTGGACTGCGTATATCCGCCCCAACGCAGGCTACCAGATCAATAAGATGGCGTCCATGGCATCGTTTATTGAATATCGGTACACGCGCGCCACACTGAGCGAGGGCGGGGCCCATAGCGTGCAGATTCTGCAATTTGAGATCTCCCTCATGCTCAAGTTTGACTAAGCGAATCGGTTGAAAAGCACGCATCTGCTTCGTTCCGTTCGCTTTTGCATAGAGGAACTATGCTGCAAGCTCGCGAGGCCTCGCATCTACATCCTTTTGAACCGATTCGAGAAGAATACACGGGGGGAGGGGTGGACGCTTCGCTGCACCCGAAAGAGCGGGCTGAAAAATTATCCCGTAACTCCACCATCCCAGAAATGATTGTCTGTCTGCAGAATGGAACGATTACTCGCAGTCGTTGTCGAGATAATTCCTCATTTTCCTAGGCGATGGCTAGGATGCTTTTGAGCATGGGCTCGAGTTTGTGGGGATCGGAGGGTTCGTCGACGGCTTGGATTAGGAACTTTTGCAGGGGTTCGCGGCGTTTGATGGCGAGGTCGACTTCGGGGTCGGACCCTTTGGCGTAGGCACCGATGTTGATGAGGTCTTCGTTTTTGCGGTATACGGCCATGGATGAGAGCATCTGGCCTGTAAGTGCGCGCATCTCGGGGGTGGTCACGTCGGGGCGGCAGCGGCTGATGCTGGCGAGTACATCGATGGCGGGGTAATGGTTGCGGTTGGCGAGGGCCCGCGAAAGGACGATATGGCCATCGAG